>ERZ772816.7-NODE-7-length-244902-cov-33.092458_pt1 | contig 244902 bp, 247 predicted proteins | sample MGYA00511359_ERZ772816 | MGnify/ENA primary metagenome ERZ772816 (study PRJEB29015, sample SAMEA2737710) | human gut metagenome | biome: human gut; feature: human-associated habitat; material: faeces | place: China | collected 2012 ...
CGCAATGCTCACTAGATCCTTAGTCTAGCGCGTATGCCAATTCCGCCACGACTGCGTATTATGTAGCGCCGTAATCAACAGCGCCTATACATAATACCATTGACACTGATTCATGTCAACTGTTTTTTTCATTTTTTTATTTTTTTTTGCATATTTTATGCCTTTACCCTGACAATATTATAGTACGATTTTGCGGTAAATGCATATACCAGTCCGTATATCACGCAGAATATGCCAAGCGTAATCAAAGTACACATGCCAAACAGCTTTGTTTCACCCATCGCCAGCATCCGCACCATCATCTGGATAATCCTGAAGGATACGGCAATATGAATCCCTGCTGCCACAAGCGGCAGAAAAAATACCATCAATACCTGACTGCGGATAGTCTTTTTAACCTCTGTCAGGCTCATGCCGACATTCTGCATAATTTCAAACCGTTTTTTATCCTGATACCCCTCTGAAATCTGCTTATAATAGATAATCAGCGCCGTTGCCATTAAGAACAAAATTCCGATAAACAGTCCCACAAACAGCAGCCCGCCGTATATCTGATACAGCTGTTCTGCCATCTCATAGCGGTTTTCTGCTTCTACATAGGCACTCTCTATATCGATCCGGTATAAATCTTCTGTCAGTTTCTGACTTTCCTGTTTTGAAAGATTGGTATCATACTGTACACAGTACTGCAGATTCTGCATATTTCCTGCTTCCTGTGCCTGCTGCCGCCACTTTTGCACGTCTTCTTTTCCCGGAACAACCACCAGCAGGCATTTCACTGCGCCGCTGTAAGCCTGCAGTCCAAAATCCATCTCCGGTTCCGGAAGATAAGATGCAATCTGATAGTCATTCACCGCTGTGCCTATCTGCATCTGTATGGATGTCTGTCCTTTTAACTCCTTATTTTGCGTATACAGTAAAACTTCTCCGTCTTTTAAGGTTTCTCCTGTATGGCAGACCGTGTTATATTCATCTAACGAAATGACTTCCATATATACGCCCTGCTTTTCATCTGCAATTACCAGTCCTTTGCCGTCTGCAAGCGTATATTTTCCATCTCCGCCGTAAGCCGTTATCATTCCCATTGAATGAACCGCCGTATAATCCTTCACCGTAACCTGATGCGTTTCGTTGATCTTCGCAATTTCTTCATCAACCGCCGCTGTATCCTCATAGTCTGATAGATTTGCGGTCACATCAATTTCTTTCGGACTTCTGGCCGCAATTGTTGTCTGAATTCCCGCATACAGTGATACGGTTGTTGAAATGCTGATTAACACCATTGTTGACAAAATACAGATGTTGGCAAGCCCTGCCGCATTCTGCTTCATTCTGTAAATCATGCCGGATATACTGAAAAAATGTCCCGTCCGGTAATAAAAATGCTTATTTTTGCGCATAAGCTTTAACAGTGCAATACTGCCTGCCGTAAACAGCGCATACGTACCAATCACAACCAGTATGACCGCAATAAAAAATGTATTCATCGCCGCCATCGGTGACTTTGTGGTTAATGCAAAGTAATACCCGAAACCGATACAGCAAAGTCCTATCAATGTCATCAGAATTTTTGTCTTCGGTTCTTTTTCCCCGGCTTCCGTGCCGTGCAGCAGCTCAACCGGATTCGACAGATGAATTTTACACAGGTTGTATAAAAATGTTACAAAATAGATTGCCAGAAAATAACCGCCCGTCATAAACACCGAGGTCATTTCCATTTGGAATTTCGGCACACTGCTTACCGCAATCATTTTCATCAATATCAGGAACATCAGTTTGGAAAACACCATTCCCAGAATCATGCCCGATACAAAGACCGTGATAAAAACAAAAACATTTTCAAAAAACATCATGACTGCAATATGACGTTTTTCCATGCCGAGAATATTGTAAAGTCCGATTTCTTTTAACCGCTGTTTCATCAGAAAGCTGTTAATATAAAACAGAAATACAACGATAAATATCCTTGCAACCCACAATCCAATTGGAAGCAGTGCCAGAATATTGTCCGAATACGGCATTTTCCTGATACCATCGTTATTCATCAGCGAAACCATCATGTAGTACATCATCACCGAAAAAATTCCCATTATTATATAAGGAAAGAATATTTTTTTGTTCTTTCTGATGTTAGACACTGCCATTTTGGCGTAAAACAGACTATTCACCCTGCTCACCTCCCGTTGCAAGGACCGTGAGTGCCGCAGAAATCTTTGCGTACATTTCCTCATCACTCATATTCGCCTTGTAAATCTGATGGAACACTTCTCCGTCTTTAATAAACAGCACACGCTTTGCACGGCTTGCCGCTTTGGTTGAATGCGTTACCATTACAATGGTCTGACCGTCTTCGTTAATACTCTGAAATAAATCCAGCAGCTGGTCTGTCGAGCGGGAGTCCAGCGCTCCTGTGGGCTGTGTTAAGTTAGTACAAAATAAAGAACCCCAGCAAGGCTGCTGCCTGCCGGGGTCTTCTCTTACTCTCCCATTGTGTCTGGCACATCTTCTGTGGTCACTTTTCTTTCTCTTGCAATCAACTTCAATGGCAAGAATGGGCAACGTCTGTATGTTTCGTACTTGTCGCCCTCTTTGCACATAAAGCAATTTGACTTTGTGCAGTTTTTGTTTGCGAACTCTGCCGCCGCTTCCTTGTTTATCATTTTATCACCCCTGCATTTTGATTTTTCGTGGGTCAACTGTGTATCTGGTGCCGTTGTATTCTACTGTTAAAAAGTCGCCGTATAGGTTTTGCAGTTTTCCAGTTATTTTCACTTTTGCACCTGCTGGGATTGGTTGCTTGTGCTGCGCAATAGCCGTTTTCCAGTCTTCGTCCGTTATCTCTACTTTTGCAATCCCGGTGTCTGGCGCTTCTGGGCGCTTATTTTGCACTGCTCTCATATAATCTGCCAGCGTATATTCCCCGCTACTGATAAAATACCTGTTTGCCCCGTACCCTTGTACTTCTTCCAGTGTCAGCGCTTTTCTCCCTTTATACATAAAGTTGTATATATTAGCAATCCCATTTTCCGTCTTCCTGTCGTTCATTACTTCAAGCCAGCCGTCTTCCTGCTTTGGCGTGTCGTTCCCAACTATCATGCGCCAGCAATTTTCAACCACCTTGTTTCTGGTTTCCAGATAGTTTTCTGCTATTCTCTCCCCTTTCTGCTGTGTCTTCCTTGTGTAGTGGTGGCAATGGTGGCACGGTGCTTCTGCGTCATTATAATATAAGCACTTTTCGTCTGTATAATATATACATTCCGAACCGTCCCAGCCATGCAGAAAGCCCTCTTCAAATTCCTGTTCTTTTACTCTTTCTGCCACGTTAATTCCTCCCCGGTGTCCCGCTGGTACTTCTCTTTTACTGCTTCCACAACATAGTTATTCTGTGATGAATAGCCCTGTTCTTTTGCAATCTCTTTTATGCGGGCTTTCATGCCCTTTGGCACCGCAAGTTCCATGCGGTCATAATTGTGGTCACGGTATTTGTTCTTTGCCGCCGTTGCTGCTGGTCCTCTCGGTATAGTCTTCTTTTCTGTTGTATCTGGCATTTTCTGCACCTCCTGTGGTTTTTAATCAGTATATCACACTTTGTTTTCTTACGGAAGTATGCATTTTATACAATCTTACGGAAGTATATTTGTATATTTTGCCGATTGCTTTTATACTTCCGTAAGTATATAATAAAGACAGTTAAGGAAATCAAACACACGGAGGTCAAACGATATGGGAAAAATCATTTACATGGAAGATAGAATAAATGGGCTGCACTGCTACACCCCAGAAATGGGGCAGCGCAAGCCAGAAGTTAAGATGGAAGCCAGCCTTTCATATTATGGCAAACATTATTTTGTTGATACCCCGCTTGAATTAAAAGGCAGGGGCATTACGGAAATTGAAGCCCACTGGATTGATGGTTGCCAGAAGAAAATTGAAAACTGGCGCAGCTACCGGGTCACAAAGGCGGCTTTTGAAAAATTAAAAGCGCAATATCCAATTTCAATGGAATGTTGCCTTGACTAATAACTGCACGGGCGGCGCTGCTGCCGCCCAGAAAGAATGGTGATAATATATGGGAAAATCTTATAATAGACGTTTCAGAAAGAACGGGCTTTCATTCATGGTGCAGGACACGCACCCGGCAGACCGGAAAAGTGATACTGATAAATACTATCTGACAGTAAACAAAGGCGGCATATACAAGATTGTGTATGACAGTATCACATGGGAAATACCAAAGTTTCCAACTATACACGCAGCCCAGTTCTGGGCGCTTACCAGTTCTGATTTTATCGGCACAATGTAAAATGCTTTTATCTTACGGAAGTATACATATTATACAATTATACTTCCGTAAGTTTGTGCATTGTGTCTATTGCTTTTATACTTCCGTAAGTATATAATAAAGACAGTTAAAGAAATACGGAACACGGAGGGCAAAGCAATGACAGTAAAACTTCAAGGAATATATAACAAGCAGGAAGCAAAGGCAGTAAAAGAATTAAAGACCGGGGACGTTATCATGTGGAACTACGGATATACAAGCACCGTGGTTGACCTTATCCCAAGCAAGACCGGAAAGACAATCACTTGTCTTCTGAAAAGCAATCAAGATGGCGTTGTCCGTGAAAGAAAAATGGGTGCAGAAAGACTGGTTGCTATTGCGTAGCAGCCAGCCGGAAAGAAAGGTGGAATGAATGATGGAAGCAAAAATGATGATAGCTGGAAGCTTTGATGAATTTGTGGAAAAGATAACGCAGGCAGAACGCAAAGCGCTTAACACTCCTTTTGGGCAGGAAATAACAGAACGGCTTCTGAAAATGAAGTTGGAAGAAAACCCGGATATGACAGCGGAAGAATGGCAGGACACAAAAAGCCAGTTCTTGACTTTCCTTTTCGCAATGTTCGTGAAAGAAACGCCGCAGGCTATGGCAGAACTTGCCCAGCATACATGGGACGAATTGCAAGCAAAAGAAGTATAATGCAACCGGGCGGCATTGCTGCCGCCCAGAAAGAATGGTGAATGACTATGAAAACAGATATTGTTACTTGCAGCAAGTGTAATGGTTCCGGCAAATTCATTTATAAATCCGGCATGACTGGTCCTTGCTACCAGTGCAACGGCAAAGGCTCTGTGAAGCGCATACCTCACAAGTCTTTTCAAATCTCCATTGTGGACAATGACGGTGTGCGCATTGATTGGCTGAATGTTAATGCAGGAAGTGAAAATGCAGCTGTCAGCAAAGCCCGTGTGATTGCTGCCCGTGGCTGCTATAAAGACCAGATAGACAGTATCAAAGCTGTTGAAAACGGCATTGATTACACATATAAACCGATATAACACCGTATTTGCCCCGTAAACGTAAAAAGACCGCAAGTGGTGTATTTATCCACTTACGGTCTTTTCTTCTCATTCTGGCTTATTCTGCAAAGCGTCAGCGGCATTATTTAAGGTCTGCCAGCGTGTTTCCCTCTTCGTCAACAATCTTCGTGACTTCTGCCGCCATCTTCTCTGCTTCTTCCTTTGTCACGCTCCCGGTAATGTTCCCGGCTGCGTCGTAAAGGTTCACTGTGCCGTCTGCGTTGGTTTCCGTGGCACCCTCCGGCACATTGTCTGTGGCAATAGCCACTTTCTCTGTTGTTGTCACTGGTGCCGTGGTGTTAATCACTACCGTTGCAGCTGGTGTGGCTGTGAGTGCTTCCAGTGGTTCTGCGGTGTTGCTTTCTTTCTCTCCGGCTTTCATGGCATTGTATGCCGTCTGTGCAATGGCTTTCAGCTGGTCTTCTGTGACATTCAGCCCGGCTTCATCAGCAATCTTCTTCAACTGTTCCACAACTGCCGCCATCTTCTCTTCCCCGGTCTTATCCTTTTTGAACTCTTTTGCCCATTCCACAAACTTTGCTGCCCACTCTGACAGTTCGCCCAGCTTGTCTGTGACGGTCTTTGGAATGTTTGGGCAAACGTACTTTCCAATTAAGAACGCCCCCAGTGTTACGGCAAAATATACGGCTGCATAAATTACATTATCCATTGTTTTTTCCTCCTGTTGATTATGCAGGCAGCTTTAATGTCTGCCCAGCGTAAATGGTGTTGCTTGTAAGACCGTTCATGGTCTTAATTTCATTGTATCTGGAACCGTCGCCCAGCTGCTTTGCTGCGATTGCCCAAAGGCTGTCACCGCTCTTCACGGTGTATGTACGCACGCCGCTTCCCGGAATTTTGATTTTCTGCCCAACACTAATGACGTTAGGGTTTGCAATTCCATTGTAGCTTGCTAACTTCTGGTATGTGGTGCCATACTTTGCAGCAATGCCAGAAAGTGTGTCACCTCTCTGCACGGTGTATACCTGTTCCCCGGCTGTTCCCTGTGCAGGCTGTGCAGGTGCCGCAGGCTTTGCAGGTTCGCTGGTTGCTTTCTTTGAGAAGTCCGGCACGCCATAACCTCTGATATAACGCCCGTTGACTTCCAGTGTTCTTCTTCCAACGGCATTGGACTTGTTGCCCTCAATAACTGTGATAGTGTTACCGTTGCAGTTTTCCACAACGCCCACATGGTCTGCGCTGCCTGTGCAGTCACCAGCGCCGTTGTCGTCCCAGTCGTAATAGATATAGTCGCCCGGTTCTGGCACCTTTGCGTCATTCTCACACCAGCGCCCCATCTGCTTCCACAACTTGATTTGGCGGTCACAGCTGCACTCCGTAGGGATAATGTCTGTGTAGCCCGCTTCAATGGCAATCTTTGAACCAAAGGTTGCGCACCATGCGTCACTGTATGTCACTTTGTACCCCTGCGCTAACGGCTTGTGGTTGTTGTAGGCGTCAATGATTGCGTGGTGTGCTGCTGTACCCTCTTTCACTCCCACATACGCTGCCGCCCTTGCTGCAAATTTCTTTCTTACTTCTGATACATTCATATTGCTTGTACCTCCATTCTTTTTATTGCTAACGGCTCCGGCTGCGTACTGGTCATAGTATTTCTGCCCATATCCTGCACGCTTTGTCTTCACCGTGTCGCTCTGGTCTGCCGGGCGCTCAAACTGTGTCAGCACTGCATTTGAAGCAGCAATGACGGTCTGTGCGCTCTTCAATACTGACAGTGTGGCTTTGTAGCCCTCTGTCAATTCTTTCATAAGGAACCCCAGCTGTGTTTCAAGGTCGCCAATAGACTTCCCGGCGGCTTTTGCATATTCCAGCAAAGCGGCTTTTCTGGTGTGGTATGTCCACTGCGCCAGCCCATAGCCTGCGCCGTCCCTTGCAAAGTTTCCATAGCTGCCGTTGTCCACGGCTGCTGTGTAGCTTGCGTCAGTGTGTCCCAGCTTCTTTTCATAGCTGTTCTGCAAGTTCTGCGGGTCCAGCCCGCTTTCTGCATACAAGTTCCCCATCAATCCGGCTGCCCCACAACTGGACAGCCCTTTTGATTTCAAAAAATTCCAAATCTTTTCTGGCGTTGTTTTTCCTATTAGTCCCATGTCTTATACCTCCCCGGCGCTACTGCGTCATACTTGAAAAGTCAGACAGCGTGCCGGACAACTCCGGGTATGCAGCTTTGATTTTCAGCAGGTTTTCTGCCTTTGCTTTCCAGCAGTAGAACGCTACTGCGGCAGCAGTTACCCCGCCAACGAACGTCAAAAGGACTGATAACTGGTAAAAATCCTTTGTGACCACTACCCACACGCCCACGGCAAACGCTATGTAGTAAGTCGCCAGAATTGAAAAGATAATGATTTTTGTTGCGCTGGTCTTTCTCTCCGGGTGTTCCTGCAACTCTTCTTTTCTCTTCTTCCTGCGCTGTCTGAAATACTGTAAATTCCATAAAAAAAGCACTGCTAATGCCAGTGCAAATCCAATGATAAAAAATATTAAACTTTTCATATTGCCGTTTTGTACCTCCTATTGTTCTTCTTCCGGCTTTGACAAAGCAAAATCATTTGTGCGCATACACTCTTTGTATATTTCCAGTATGTATTCATGCGCAATGTCAACTTGCCCGTTTGTCAACTTGCGGTCTTTGATGTACTTGTCATACTTTGCCAGTATGTCAATGATATGGTCGAACTCTTCTTTTGTATGGCGTCTGTGATTTATGCAACTGCTTTGAAATTCCAGAATTTCCATACGCCAGCTGTCAACCTTGTGGTCTGTAAAGTCTTTTTGCAGCTGGTCCAGTTGTTCTTTCATGTCGTGGTTCATAAGATTTCCCAGCTGTTTAATCAACCAACGCACGGGCTGCACTTTAATTCCCGGCGTTATGTCAATAACAATCCCAATTCCCGCAAGCCATACAATAGCTTTCTGTACCATTTCCCAGACGTCCGCTGGGTTAAGCGTCTGTATTGCTTCCACTGTCCGTCACCTCCTTTTCTTCTGGCTGCTTGATATAATCATCAGTGCTGCCGTAATATCCGCAGAATAGACCGCATTTGCTGGCTGGCTTCTTCTCCGGTTCTGGATATGGCTTGCCCATTTCCTGCAAGTACAGTTCGTTTAGGCTCTGGCGCATACCGTAGCTGTTGAAATGCTGTAATATGCCCCGGTATGAAGCAACGGACCTATCCAGTGTATCTTTGTCAATCTCTCCTGCGTGATATGCTGCAAACATATATTTCAATCTACGTTTCAGCTTCTTTGCCGTCTTCTTGCGCAATTTTATGTGTGTTGACCAAATGCGGAAGCCCACAAACTCAATGCCCATGCTGGTTGGTCTTATGCAGGTTTTCTTGTTAAGCTGCAACCGCAGTTCTTTTCCCAGAAAGTCCGCAATTTTGTTCTTTATCTTTTCCAGATACTTTTTATCTGGGTGCAAAATTATAATGTCGTCCATGTAACGTATGTAATAACGCAGGTGCAATTTGTGTTTGCAGAACTGGTCAAGTTCATTCAAATACAAATTTGCAAACATTTGTGAAGTCAGATTGCCAATAGGCAGCCCAACTTCTCCCAGCAATTCATCAAACGCCACGTCGCCAATATCTGCGCCCAGCGGCAGACCAAAGTTTGTGTCTTCGCAGTTTATAATTACTGACAAGACGTGCAACAAATCTTTATCAGCAATCTTTTTCCGCAAAATGTCCATCAATACTTCATGGTCTATCCGGTAAAAATACTTTGCAATATCCAGTTTCAAATAATAGAAACGCTGCGGCTTCCGGTCTGTCTGCTTCAACCAGTTATGCAGGCGGTTGACTGCTTTGTGTGTTCCCTTGCCTACTCTGCAAGCGTAGCTGTCATGTATGAACTGCTTTTCAAAATACGGGTTCAGCTGGCTATATATAGCGTGCTGTGCCACCCGGTCTTTGAATTGCAATGACATAATCATGCGCTTTTTCGGTTCGTAAACATAAAATATGTTGTAGCGCCCCACGGTGTAGGTCTGCCAGATAAATTCATTCTGTAATTCAATCAAGTTTTCTTCCAGCTTATCCGTGTACGCCATCACATCTGGTCTGTACCTCTTGCACTTTATCCCGGCTTTATACGCATTGAAGAGATTTTCAAAGTCATAAATTATAGGGAAAATGTTTTTGATTTTGTGCAATTCCCTTTTCCCTCCTGTTGTTAAAATTTCGCCGTACAAATCAAACTGCGGTTCTTCCGCAGTCCAAACGTGATATATACATTCAGTGCCAGTGTTTCCGGCTCTGACTTTCAGCCTGTGGCTTACTAACTATCTTTACGGCAATTCAATATTTTTCCTACGGCTCCCGGCTGGCAGCCTTTGGAATGGAAATAAACCCCTTTAACCCATACGCACTGGACGTGCCCACTTGTGAACACGACTGCTGGCAGAAATGGGGTGAAGCGGAACGAAACGACACATTGTTGTTGACGTTAGAACGAGGGTTGTTCAAGTTCAGCGCACCAGCACCACCGTTGGAAGTGTTGTTGAAACTCGAACCCCGGATAGGCACGGCAAGTCCTCTATTAACGGCTTATTCCCATAATATAAAAAGCAGGTGTTACCCTGCCTTTTACCAGTCTTATTTTGCAGCACTCCCATTCCCGGAAGTGCTGCCGTTCAGTGATTTATAATAGCCGCCCACCATGCAGCCTATTTCATTGATATATCTTGCCATCATTTCATATTTCTTCATTGGCAGACACGGTTTGCCGCTACGTGTGTATTTTGTACTCGCCGCAAGTCTTATCAAATGACGCAGCACATCAACTTTCGTGTCCAGTTCTCCAAGTGTCGTTTTCTTATAGTGCTTGTTTTCAAGCATTATGACCAATTCCAAAATATCCAGCATGGTTCCGTCTATTTTCTGTGCAAGCCCTCTTTTTGCTCTGGGAAATTCTTCAAGCTGTGGTCCTGCATATTCCAGCATTTCCCACACTTTATTTTTCATTTTGAAGTCTTCCTGTGTGGCGTTATCTCGCACATTGTCCAGCTGCGGCGGTCTTTCTTCTGTTGTGTTTTCCGGCATTTCTTAAACCACCTTTATTGTATTTTTGTAGTATGGGGCTTACTGCCGTAAGCCCCGCAGTTTATCAGTTCCCAGTTTCCAGTTATTCATATAAAGCGGAACGAAACGACACACTGATGAAGACGAGAGAACGAGGGTCGCGCAAGTACAGCGCACCAGCACCACCGCCGGAAGCGTCGTAGAAACTCGAACCCCGGATAGGCAGTCTTTCGCCGTTATTTCTTGCCCAAAATCTGCCCGGCGTCGTCTGTCCTGCGTCTGGATATAAGCCCGACGCAATCAAAATTTGCGGAATGGTTACGCCGCTTACTGCCTTTGTGTCTTTGAATGGCACGCTTGTGTCATTGCTGTCTGTTGTCTGTGTTGTGACACTTGTGTTGATACGCAGCGTTGCGTCACTCGCACTGGTTCTGTCAATCTTCAAAGTGCCAACCGTTCCCGGTGCAACAAGTGTGCCGTCCGGCTTAATTGCTTTCCACTCTGTACTATTTGCGCCCATGTTGCAGTCAGACTTCATGGCGTTTCCGTATGGGATAATCTGAATTTCACCATCAACAATGCGCATACCAGATACCCACTCCCAGCAGTTGCCGCAAAGGTCAGCAATTCCAGCCGGGCTTCCATCATGGTTCCATGTTACCGGACCGGAACCCGTTGCAGTTCTGCCGCCGCCATGTGAACCGTCAACGTATGTATTTACGCCCTTTTCATACGCTTTTTCATAGCTTCTATCCCAGTTTGTATTGCCCCGTGGTGTAAATCCATTCTTCATGCACCAAAGATTGATAGCGGCAAAAACGCCGTTCTGGTTAAGGTGCCAGCCCTCACCCTTTCTGCGGCACACTGCAAGTGCTGTGTCAAAGTCAATGTATGCTTTAGGGTCTTTCATTGGCAGTGAATATGCACGGTCATTGACTACCACGTTAATATACTTTGATACCCAGATAACTTCTTTTTCTACTCCGTCCACAATCCACCACGGCAATGTTTCCTGTGTTCCTCCGGTGATAATGTCGGAATACTTCATTTTTGGAATACCCACCATAATTGACGGCATACCCAAATCATCAAACTTTACTGCATTGTTGCCCCCAAAGGAAGCAACCGCCATTGCTAAATCATCAAAATTAGACATAATTCTTTATACCTCCAATCCCCAAAGAATAAGTGTGCAAAGCGACATATCAAATGGGATAGGCACTGGAATTTCTTTCGGTTCTCCGTTTTCGTCCTCTCCGTCTTCGATAACATCATAGCGTCTGGCAGGAATAACAATCTGCGCAGCGTACTTCTGCGCACGTCCTCCGGTGCCAATCACCACGCCGTCTTCTTCGTCAATGCAAATGTCCAGTGACACTTCAAAATCTCTTTCACGGCTGGCAAGATTGATTGTTAATTCATCATCACCGAACGTGATTTTTTTACCGCCAGACAGTGCATATTCAATATGTGTGCCCGGTGTTTTTTCAACTACATTGATTTTATTAGTAGCCATAATACTTTCTACCTCCATTCTGGTTTCTTACTACCTCGCTGCTTCTGGCTGCGATAACCTCCGCTGCTTCTCTCTGTGCTGCTGTCCCGCTGCCCTGCACGCCAAAAGAACGCATAACCGCTTCTTCGTGCTGTCTGCGTTCCTCTGTCTTAATAATCACACCTGCTGCCATTAGTAAAACCCACCTTTCACATAAACTTTTACGGTCACGCTTTTTGCGCTTCCGGTGTGTGCCATCTTAAAACCATTCAGCAACTTTTCTGTAATAACAATGTCGCCCGGAAAACCGCCCGTGTAGTCCACTATTTCTGTTTCCACGGTGTAGTCCATGTGGTTTCTTTCAGTCTTCAGCGCAACTGACTGTGTAGAATTGTTGAACGGGTACTGCTGCGTATTCTTCAAAGTCACCGTTGCTGTTTCTCCCTGCAAGTCAGCTATTGCCTGCTGGTGGTGGATTGTAGAAAGCGCCATAAGTGCTGCCGTTTCTGTTGCATTGGAAATACCGTTTTCCATGTGGTTGAAGTTGGTTGCGTTCTGCGGTGTTCCCTGCTGAATGATTTCCCCCTCAACTGGTGTGTGCGTGATAGTTCCATCATCATTTCTGCTTTCCGTGTAGCGGTCTTCAAACTCTGTTACATGGTCTTGCCATAACTTCTGTTCGTACATCTGTTACACCTCCTTTTCTGTAAAATCAAAAGTAAATCGGTACAAAACGCCCTCTTGTACATTGTTCAGCGGAATATTTACCGCCTTGTCAGCCCACAACTTATTGTTCTTGTTGTAAAGCTGCACCCTCTGCACTGTGGCTTTTCCGCTTACCTGCGGGGTAATCTGTACATATACAGCAACCCTGCCGTCTTTCAGACGTTCCCGGCGGTGTATCACCTTTTTTTCAGAAACGCCGTTGACGCTTACTTTTGCATAGGCAATGATATTGTCAATGAAATCTTTGAAATCATTGATTGCGTCTGTTGTCAACATGGCTTTTCACCTCCTTTATAGCTTTCTGCGGCTTCCGCACGGCTTGACGCCGTATGAAAACCCCATTGCCTGCGTGCTTGTCCCCACGGCGCCGCCCTGTGTCTGCTGCACCGTGCTTCTTTCCGGGACGGTTCCTGCTGCCGGGACTGTGAAGCGGTGTGCTTCCATTCTGTCACTTGCCGTGACCGTGGCACCGCTTGTCTGCCCTCTTGTGTTCCTCTGTGGCTGTTCTCCGGCTTTTATCCGTCCTGCTGGTGTATTTGTATAGCCAAACGTATTCAACGCCGTGTCTGCGTCGATATGCGCCGCCTGCTGTGAAAATACCGTGTTTCTGTATGGCTTTGTGCCTGCTGCTGGTGCCGTGAATATGAAGCCTGCTGCTTCCGTTCCCACAATATAGGTTGCAGCGCCTATCCCGGCTTTTGTGTTTCTCTGTGGGTATGTTCCGGCGTTAAGTCTTCCGGTCAGCGGTGTTTTATATCTGAAATACTCCCCGTGGGTGTATATGACGCCGTGGACCTGTCCTTGATAGGTTAATTCGTCCATGTGTGCAGATAATCTTTTATACATTTTCACTGCCCGGATAATAGCTGCGTAGTCTGCCGTTATTCTCTGGTTGGTCACATCAAGCACAATATGAAAGTGTCCAGGTTCTCCCTCATACTGGAACCACTCTTCCACTTCACTTTCTGGAAATAAGCTGCCCAGCGCTGTTTCAATGGCATATTTTGTGCCCATTTTCTTATGAACCTTGACACTGTTTTTCACTAAATCCCGTTTTGCTTCCAGTGGGTAATTGTAGTCGTACCAGTCAACGTGTAGGTCGTATGCCAAAATGTCCACCAGTTCTTCTGGCAATTCATCAAATCTGGAATATATCAGCACATTGTCAATTATCCCGGAAGCGTCCAGCAGTGCTGCTGCCGTGGCGTTTGCCAGTGCAACCATTTTGGGGTCTTTCTTTAGCGCTTCCGGCAGGCACTCTGAATAATCGGCATTGTAAATTGTTTTAGACATTTTCAATACCTCCATTCAGAACGCTTTTGTTTCCCAGCTTTGCAACCTTTATATCATCAACAACCGTGAATACTGGCTTTCTGACTTCAACACGTTTCACGCCTGCTTCCATCAACTTTGCTGTTAGGTATGACGGGTTAATATCCCGCCCCATTTTGCTTGTCTGCCATGTCACGTACTTTTCCACTGCCTGTGTTGCTGCCGCCGCAATGACTGTGGCGCTGGCTGCGTCTGGCTGTGGAATATAAAAGGTCACGTCAACGTCAAATGCTACCGTTTCCGGTGCAGATACCGTCACTTTGTCGGTCAGTGGTCTAATGTTGGAAGCGTTCAAGGCGTCTTCAATCTCTTTCAGCACCCCGGACGTTGCCTGCTGTCCATTCTGCAAAAGCACCCGGACGTCTACAACGCAAGGTTCCGGGCTTGTCACTGCCACGTCTGCCACGGCTGGTGATACGCTCTTTGTCCAGTATATGTACCCGTTAATAGGACCCGCCGTGCTGAAACTCTCCATACTCTCACGCATACGCTCATAATAGCTGGCGTCGTCCTCTTCTTCTGCGCCGCCGCTGGTTGCCGTGATATTCTCTGCTTTCTGGTAGTAGTCGTATAGGTCAACCAGTTCTTTGACCTGCCCTGCTGCCAGATTGTTTCCAACGTCGCCAGCTGTTGTGCAAATTCCCTCAACGTCCCCGTATGTCTGCCCGGCTTTTATTTCCAGATTTTCTTTTGTTTCAAATAAAATGGCACCATCAAAAGAAATTCTGGTGCCCGCAGGAATAATCACTGATTGTTTCTGTGCTTCTGAAATATAAAAGCGGAACATTGCAGACGCCGGACTTGCTGGCAGTCTTTCCAAGTCCTTGAATAATTCTGCCAAGCTGTCCAAGTATTCACCGTCCGCATAGCGTGGCACGTTCTTTTTTGCTGTTTCATTGATAATGACACGCTGTTGCACAATGATATTTGCAACCCATGCAATAAAAAGTCTTTCCGGTGACGCCGGGTACACCTTGTAGCGTTCGCGCCCCGGCACCTGCTGCACCATATTTTCATACAGCGCAATTAGATTGCTTTCTATCGTTTCTGTGTCGGTTTCCACAAAGTCAATGTCTGGGTATTTTCTGTCACTCATTGTCTGTTTCCACCTCCTCCAAATAAATAATAGGTATTGTGCGCCCTGTGGCTGCGTCGTGTTCAAATGTAATGTCTGCAACCTGCGCCCGTGGTTCAAATTCTTCTATCTGGTCGTACAGATAGCCCACCAGTATATTTTCAACTACTGGTTGCGGTCTTCCGTATAGGCTGCCGGGCAATCCAAAATCACGGAACATAGGGCAGGACCCCTGCACCGTGTCCAGAATAACCGCAATATTTTGTATGACTGCTTGATGGTCATTTGCTGGTGCAAGGTCAATTTCTGTCAATAGTGACCCGTCGCCCCTTATCACGTCCATGCTTTATCACCTCTTTGGATATTCTTTCAATGTCACGTCTGCTGTTGCAGCCCAGCAGTTGCCTTTGTTGTCATAGCGTTTTAATGTGCTGCTAACGCCTGTTATCACCCACTTATAGGAACCGTATTTCTTGCCGCCTAAAACCAGTGTTGAAATATTGCCCTTATTGCACATTTTGTTTAATTTCTTAATTTCATTCAGTGGGTTTGTTCCGTGAAATACACTGAACGCCATTTTGAAACTGATTGTTCCGGGTTCCGGTCCTAAAAACTCCAATACGTCACGCTTAATGTGTCTGTCATGCGTTGCGTACTTTGCAGACACTTTCCAGCTTAATTCATCAAAGGTGCGCACGGTATTTTCTGAAACTGAAAAAACCAGACTTCCCAGACTTCCTATTTTTGCCATGCTCTACACCTCCCCTATTATGAAGCCGTCCCCGTCGCCATCTGGAACCATTATGCAAAGCACCATATCATTAACGCCCGGCGTCCACTCTGTCACAAATGCTTCATGGCTGTGGCTTACTTCCTTTAACATTTGCCCGTTGTAGTCATATTTCAGCGTTGTTTTTGCCGTCTGTCCCTCTGCGCCGCTTTCCATTGCTGGCACAACATACACGGGACGTTTTATAATTCTTAAATCACCGGAAGTTATACCGCCTTTGTCCTTGAATTTCACACGGGCTGTCATTTTGCTGGCGTTCACACTCTGCACGGTGCCAAGCCGCACTATGTTTTTTAACTCTGTCATGTCTGCCATTAGTAGCCCTCCAATACCTGTTGTAATTCAATCTGTGTTGTATATCCTCCCGTCAATTTGTGGGTTGCTTTGGTAATCTTGTACTTTCTGTCAAACTTCTGGAAGCCTTTTAATTTGACTGTGGCACCTGCCACCAGCTGCACATCACCAAGCATTGTGAAACTTGCTGTAAACTGCTGTGTGTTCTTTTCACGTAGTCGTTTTTTTGCCAGTTCGTATGCTTCATTTGTGCTTCTGACCTTTTCGTTGACTTCAAGCGTTTGCCCGGTTCCCTCTGTGCTGTCTGCCGTGTATGTGCTTTCAATCGTTTCTTTGCTGTCCGGGTCCGTATATGAAACATGGCAGCTGGTGTATGCTGTATCATGCAGGCTGGTTCCCAGCTTGTATGAAATATAATCACCGCTGCCATATTTTATGGTTTTTATGGGTGGCTTGCTGTCATACTCTGCGGCGTCGTAGATAACCACATTCATTGTGGTTACTTTCAGTGCAAGCCCTGCCGCTTTGCATAATTTCTGCAAAAACACAATGTCCGACGTCTGTACCTGCTCTTTTCTTTTGTACTTCGGTATGTTGTCCGCAATGTACATCAGTTTCAAGTTGCTTTCAGACGCTATCTGCTCCGCAATCACTTTCAAATTGGTGTTTTCCCACGCCTTTGATTTTCTTTCTACTCTCATTTTGGAAGTATAAGGAATTGACGTGCCCTTTAGTGTGATTTTTGTTGGCGGTCCGCTGGCGTCTACGCTGTCCAGTTCAAATGTCCCGCAATCCAGCACGGCGTCTTTACCGTTGTCGTGCCAGTTCTTCTGAACAATCGTTGCTGTTATCAATTTAGGGTCAGACACTTTCTTTGTTGTTTCTTTCGTTTCTGTGACCGTCTGTGTTGCTGTACCGCCCGTTGTAATTTTGAAAACCTGCCCCGGATATATTAAGTTAGGGTTTTTAATATTGTTTTCAGAAGCAATCTGCGGGTATTTTGTACCGCTTCCCAGATACTTTTTGGCAATAGCCCAAAGCGTATCACCTTTTTTGACCACATAATTGACAACGCTTGCGGCTTCAACCTGCTTTTGCACCGTCGTTGTGGTCTTAATAAAAGTCGGCTTTACTTCCAGCCAGCTTCCCAGCCACTTTCTTTCTCTATCATCAAACGCAAGCTGCAAATCGTCTGCGTTGTCTTCGTCTTCGTCAGTGAAAGTAAGGCTGCTTAAATATTTATTTATATTTGCCGGGACTTTTACGTTTTGAAATTTCAACCGCAGTTCCACCCGGCGTGCCATGTCTTTTGCGCTCATTCTACGTCAGCAGCCCCCTTTTCCACGGTGGCAGTTCCAAGTCTTCTTCGTCTTCCACTTCCGGGATTGTTAATACAACCCCGGCAGGGAAAACGTAGGTGCTGGCGTACTTGACATTGGCTTTCATCAGCTTATCTGTATGCAGGACACTTCCCATTTGTTCAAATGCTATCTTGTCCCACATATCCCCAGATATGGTTGTGTAGCTTTTAGTCATATTTCTGCCGCTTCTCCTTGTCTTCTTTTTCGTCCAGTAGGTCTTCAACGTCACGCAGCAACTTTCTGTTGTTCTCTTCCAGTTTTGCGTCCAAGTCTTCCGGCTTGTCCCCGTTGATAACGATTGTTGGACTGTTGTTGATAGTTACATTGTTTGCACTTCCACCGCCGCTTCCTGCGCCCGCTGCTACCTCTGGCGCTGTGTTGTAGTTGTTCACCGTCTGCGGTGCCGTTGTTGTCTGTGCTGTTGTTGGCGCTACTGCTGCCGCTGTTGTGGCTGCCGTATTCTGCGCAGCCAGAATGTTTCTTGTCTGGTCTGCTGTAAACACCGTGCGCCCCGGTGCGTTCGTGATTAACTCTGGTCCCGCTTCGCCAGCAATGAACGTGTCTGGTGTGTTTTTGGAACCTTTCGCCAGCATAGGTATTTCAGATATGTTTATACCCTTTCCACCTACGCCCGGCACCCAGTCTGGCACTTTTACTTTGTTCAATCCACGTATAACCGTGTTGACCGCAGATATAATGCCGTTGATAACGCCCGTACACACTGACTTGATGCCCTGCCAAATTCCAGAAAATATTTGCTTTATGCCCTCCCAAGCCTGCCGCCAGTTCCCGGAAAATACACCAGTTATGAAAGTGATAATTCCATTCAGTACGGTTGCAATTCCAGAAATTACACCGGAAATTGCTTGAACTCCGCTTTGTACGATAGACTGGATTGTTGGCATTGCAAATTGTATTGCTGCTAAAATTCCTTGAATTATTGGTGAAACTATGTTCCAGATTGTTGTCAGTGCTGTTTGTATCGCAGGTAAAAGCGTTTGCAATACATTTGTTACCACTGGTAAAATTGCTTGAATTGCTGCGGAAATTGCCGGAAGTACCGTGCTACAAATAAAACTGAATAATTCTGAAATAATCGGCAAAACATAGGTTGAAATGAATGTGATTATTTCTGAAATAATCGGCATAAGACCAGCAATGAAACTTCCTATCACTGGAATAATTGCGCCGATAAAATCAGCAATGCTTTGTATAATCTGCATAATGGTTGGGGCTGCCGCTTGAATAAAGCTAACAATCCCCGGTATTACCTGTGTAACAATCACCTGCAATACCTGTTCTGCAACCGGCACAACGTATGTGGTTATAAAGCCCACAACCTCTGAAACTGCATTCTTGACTGTTCCCAGTACATTTACGAACGTGTCAAAGACTGCTGCGCCTTTATCTCCGAACAACTCTTGTATCTTGTCACGGGCTGCACCTATGTTCCCATCAGAAAACACATTCTTTATGGTGTCGCCTATGTTGGTAATGACTGAAACAATCTTGTCAAAGACTGCCAGTGCTTCATCACCAAAAGTCCGCTGTATAAATCCCCTTATCTCTTCAAGATGGTTCTTTACAAGCTGTATTACTGTAATAATTGTTGTGATAACGCCCACAACTGGCAGTATCTTTCCTGCAATACCTCCAAGCGGTCCCAGTGCTGTTTTTGCAAGGTTTCCAATAGGACCCAGCACCGTTTTTACCGCATTTCCCAGCGGTGCAATCAGTGTTGTTGCCTTGCTAAATGCTCCTGTAATTCCCTTTGTTATGAAGCCGCCTACTTTTCCAAGTGGGCTGTTTGCAATCGCACTGCCTACCGTTCCAAGTATCGGACCCAGCTTGCCGCCAATTAGTGAAAATGGTTTCAGCATAAGTCCCAGCATTTTTGTCCCGGCTCCTGTCAATGCTCCGCTTGCTTTTCCTGCAATTCCTAAAAAGCCGCTGACAATGGACTGCTTCACGCCGCCCATAAAGCCCGTTACTGCTCCAATAACTCTGTTGCCACTGAATATATTACCTATTGCAGAACCTACGCCGCCCATAGCGCCTTTTACATTGCCAAAATATGACAATATACCGCTTCCGGCTGTTTTCAGCTTTTCCGCAAAACTTACGCTTGTTGCTGCGTTTTCAATAAATCCGGCACGCAGTCCCACCAGCTTTTTTGCCAGTGACAATATGCCGTCTTGCGCTGATAATGTAACCAGCTTTGTTGTCAACATTCCCACTTTCAATGCTGCCAGCCCCGCTGCTACCTTTAGGGCTGTTTGCACTAATTTTGGGTTTGCTGCTGCAAATTCTGAAACTTTAGTGACAACAACCGCCACTTTGTCTGCCAGATTTCCGACAATCGGCAGTAGGTTTTGACCAAGAACAATGCCCAAGTTCGCAATGCTGTTCTTTGCCTTTTCCATTTTGGCTTCTGTGGTGTCTTCCATTTTGGCAAATGCGCTGTCTGTTGCCCCAACGCTGTTTACCATGTCTTGTACGCTTGAATTGAAGCCGTCAACTCCGTTTGACAGAAGCGACATTGCCGCTTTTCCGGCTTCTGAACTGCTGAACATATCAGATAGGGTAAGACCAGACTTGCTGGCTTCTTCCTGTATACCTCCCAGAATTTCCCCAAGTGATTTACCGCTTGCCATCAATTCTGCAAAGCTGCCGCCCATCTTCTGCCGCAATAGCTTGTCTGTCGTACTTCCAGACTTTGACAACTCATTTAACATACTGTTCATGTATGTTGTCGTTTCTGCGGCTGCAATACCTTTGCTGGTCATTATTGCATATCCGGCGCATAACTGTTCCAGTGAAACATTGCTGGCGTTTGCAGTCGGTATGATTTTACCCATACTGCTTGCCAGTTCTCCTACTGTCACTTTACCTTTGTTCTGCGTCTGTACCAGCATATCTGATACCGTGCTTACTTTGTCCGCACTCATGCCGTATGCGTTCAATACGGTTGTTAATACGTCCAGCGTTTGCGAACTTTCCGCAAATCCGGCTTTTGCTAACTTCGTACTGTTTGTAACAAAGTTTACGGCGTCACCTGTCTTCTGTCCGGCAGATATAGCGTTGTACACATCATCAGCAATGGCATTGGCTGCAATTCCTGTCTTGTTTGACAGTTCCATTATCTGTTGTGACAATGTGCCCAGTGGGACTTCCTGCGTATCTGCAATGGTTCCCACCTTTGCTATTGCTTTTTCGTACTGCTGCGCTGCCTGCACGGGTCCTGCATACACTGCGGCGGCTACGGCACTAATTGCGCCAATAGTTCCCAGCAGTTGCCCTTTTGTCTTTGAAATGCTCTGTTCTACCTGCTGTTGCTTGTCATTCAGTTTTTGCAACGTCTGCTGTGAAGTTTGCAGCTTTTCATAAGACTTTTGCAGTCTTCCGTTGGCTTCTTCCAGATTATCCGTATTTACTCCGGCTGCTTTCAGTTCGTCGGCATAACTGTTTAATTGTTTTTCCTGTTCTTCGATTTTGGCAGTGGTCTGTTGTATCTGGTTTTCATTCTTTTCAAGCTTCTTCCGCAGTGCTTCTGTGGGTTCGCCTGTCTGCTGCAATTCCTGCTGTAATCGGTCATGCTCTGCGTTAAGCTGCGCCAGCCGTTCTTTGTTCTTATCAATAGCGGCAGACTGCTTTGTGTAGCCGTCAATCTTTGATTGCAGGGAATTGACATTTTTTAAGCTGTCCCGTAACTGGTTATTGGTGTTAATTGCGCTTTTGAATGTGCTGTTAAAATTGCCACCCAGCGACGCTTTCAGCTTAAAAAGCAGTTCAAATTCCTTTTGTGACCCTGCCAAGCTGTTTCACCTCCCTACGCATTATTGCTGTTCTGTTTCTGCTCTTCCGCTTCTTCTTTTTCCACTTCATTTATGGTTTCAATCCATGCAAAAAGTCTGCGTATAGGCATTTGCAGCCAGAACGGGACGGGCGTATGTGAAGCCCTTGACATTTTGTATATCTGCTTTCTTATGAACTTTGCGGGTTCTTTAATTTTTAATAGCCCGCAGCAATTAAAAAATCCCTTGCTTTGTTCTTAATCTTCATGTAATCACCTACCGGAAGACGTCTGATTTCATCAGAAGCAACCCCCGCAGCCTTTGCCGCAAGAATACACTGGAACGCAGAAGAAATTTCCGGTGAAAGTGCGTATTTGTTCTGGTCCGCAAGTTCCTGTTCTACTGCTTCAATGTCTTCACCAGTCAGATTGTCAAAATAGAAAGTTAATTTTGTATACTTCTTTCCCTCAATTTCTCTGGGCTTCTTGAATGTGTGTGTATAATTCAAGCTGCCGTCTTCTTCCTTGTCTTTCTTCTTGTCGTCAAAATTGACCACGCCGCTTGCCTGCGCTTCCTGCATTTCCTTTTCCTGCTCTGTTACCTGCTCCATGTTTTCAGTTGTGTTTGTTGTATCTGACATTGTTTATTCCTCCATATCTTTGATTTTAGGCAGGAAAAAACCAGCGGTCTTCCCGCTGGCTCCTGCTGTCTTTTTTACTTGCCTAATGCTTTTCTGACGTCCTTTAAGTAATCTTTGCCATTGATAATGCACACAAAGTTTAACGGGTCAATTTCCGTTACCTTTGAACCGTCCAAGTACATTGCATAGTATGAAACGGCATATTCACCGCTTACATCAGCTGTTGAAGCTGCCGCAACTTTTCCAAGTGCTGTCTTCTTCGGCTTTACTTTCATAATGTGCTTAACGCCGGACACTTCGTTTGCGCTTGTGCGCAGGTTCATTCTCTGCTGCGCAACTCGCAGGTCAATTCTGTGTACCCGTGGTTCCATCAGCTTGACTGCTGCCGCTGTGACAGTTCGGAAATTGAAAGTTGTTGACATTGCATTTAAGTGACCGATAATGATTTCTTCGATATTTCCCGCAATGCCTGCGCCGCTCAACTCTTCCGTCATGTACTCCAAGTCTGGCAGTGTCACTTCTGTGGTTCCCAGATACTCTACGGCGTCTTCGTAAATCGCATAGTTAATAACTAATTCGTCAACTTTTGACATTCTGTTTCACCTCCTGTTATGCTGCCACCAGTGCTGCAAGATATGACAAGTCATATTCAAGCACAAAGTCCATTTTCTGCATTGGTGATGGCGGCGTCATATAAATGTGAAAACGCACAATTCCTGCTGCAAGCTGGCTTGTGCTGTTTTCGCTTTCGTTGAACTCCACACGTCCACCAATGATTTTTTCATCAGTTGCAAGGCTTGCCAGCCAATCATTGATTGACTGCACAACTGCGTCAATCAGACGTCTTTTAATTCCTCTGTCAATGTAGTTCCAGTACGTCAAAATAAGCGTCTTTGCAACCCACTTGAACATACGGTTGATACAGTAGAAATAGTCCGTCACGTCTGTGTTGGCAGGATAACAAGCCGTATAATTTCCCCAGCTTACAAAGCCATTAAAGAAATTAAGTGCGGTCACAACGCCGTTTTCATTCAAGTAGTTCGCCTGCTGAATATCCATGACTACTTCCGAACCGTCCGCAGTAACCATTCTGTCTGCCTGTATACCCTTGTTTGAAGCACTTTCGCAAGGTGTGCCGCCGCCGTACTCTTCCGCATTGTCTACGGCTGACATACTGGCTGCAAGCTGTGTTGAAAGATTGAAAACTCTATCTCCCAGCGCAACTTTAGGGAAGCAGACAACTTCTGTTCTTTTTGTGAAGTTTTTCTGTTTCTTCCATGCTGGCACTTCCGTGTAGTATGTCGCCCCGGTTTCTGCTGTGCAGTCAATGTCCAGAATTGCTTCACCCTCAAACAGTCCGTTGATATTCTCTGCTTTTGCAGACATTACAGCTGCAACCTCTGCGTCATGTGACCAATTCGGACACAAAATAAGGTCTGGAACCTTTGTATAAAGCGGAAATACATTGTTAATCAGTTCAAGTCCGGTTGTCTTGTGTGTGCTTACGCTGTAACCGCCGATAATATCACTTTTTGTGACCTGTGAAGCGTCCACGGCGTCATATTTCACGGTAAGTTTGCCCGTGGTTTCTTTTAAGAACTCCACAACGCAGTTTGTGTCACTGTAAAATACTTCGTAATCTTCCCCGGCTGTCTTTCCTGTGATTTCCACACTGCCTGCGATTGCTTCCGCAGGTAATACAATCTGACCGTCTACAACGTCTATCTGTGTTTCATCAACTGTTTTCTTGTGCTTCTTAGGGTCAAGAACATTTACAAAGAACACCTGCGCAGAATTGAACAATGTAAACGCTGTGTAAATCTCTTCGCAAAGACTGTATTTCTTCCAGTCGTCGGAATATCCCAACGCCTGCACTGCTTCTTTGTAGCTTGAAGCCATAATGACTTCATTTACTTTTCCGTTTACCATCTGCACGGGTGCTGTTCCAACCACAAAATGCACGCCAGTATCTACGGACACGGGCGTGATTGCGCCATTGTTTGTCTTGCTGGCGTTTACTCCATGTGATACGTCACTCATTTGTTATACCTCCTGTTCTGCGTATGCAAGGGCGGCAGCCTTTAAGTCTGAATAATACTTGTTGTATACATTCCCGGTTGTCTTCACCTTGTCTTTCTTGTCTGCCAGTTCGGAAATAGGAACCAGCATTTTTCTTACAAGTGGGAACTTTTCAAGAATGAAAGAAAGTTCTTCTTCAATCTCTTTGTCTGTTCCCTCAAAAATCTTGTTGCATGGCAGCATTGCTTTTGGCAGGTTCGGTCCAATGTAAATCAGCTTTACTGTTTCCGACTGCGTATTTGCCGTTTTTACGGCTTTTTCTTCTGTTGTGGTATTTTCTACCGCCTGCACCTTTTCAGTGTCCTTTTCGGCTGCTGTGGCGCTTGCTGTGGTCGCTTTTGCCATTTTGTCTTCCTCCTGTCTATAAATTGTGCAAAATCTCTGCCACATCACGTTGCGTGACTGGCATACTCCAATTTGTCACCATTTCGCCCATGTAGTATGGCGGCGTGGTGTCTTGATATACGATATATTCCAGCGGCAGTTCCAAAGCAAATTGACCGCCTCCGATTGTCCCGGCTTTCTTCAATTCGCTGCGCACTCTCAAAATCAGATTGAGAAGTGCCAGCGGCCCGTCCTGCCCATCTTCTGAATACACCGCAAATATTATTCTTACTTTGCAGCTGTCTTCCTCTGGTTCGCCTGCTTTCTTGTCGTCCGTCCCTGTTAGGAACTTTAACAGAATGTATGGCACTTTCTGCTGTACGTCGTCTGCTTCCGGCAGCCCCATTTTATAAACTGCTGCTGCTCTTTCTTTTTCTTCGCTGCTTCCCGTTCTGGTTCGCACTGGCAAAATAATGTCAGACGTTTTGGAACTAATGAATTTCTGCAATTCTTCCAACAAAAAAACTGGTGTCATAATTCTTTACCCTCCATAACCATTCAAAATCCTGTTCATTTCGTGTATAATTCTTTCGTTTACCAGTTCTTGTGCTTCCTTTTCCAGCCCGTCTATAATATCTTCGTTTCCCACCATCTGTGCTGCTGATAGTCCCATTTTTTCTTCAATCGGAAAACGCTTGCGCCCTGTCCTCTCAAATACTCCAGTGTGACCATTGCTTTTCATTTCTGCAATAAAAGCGTCTTCAAATGGTGTCCCGCTACCGCCTTTTTTAACTGCTGCCCGCACCTGCTTTCCAGTTCCGGGCTTCGTCGGCGTTACTTTGAATTTGTACAGCGGTATTTTCACGCCAGAAAACGAAACAAAGCCCGCAAGGTTTCCCGTGCTGGCTTTGGTTATATTTATTCTGGTTGCTTTCGTCAGTGCTGCGCCATTTACGGCATATACGGTTTTTACCTGCTTTATTGCCTGTGTCTTCACTCTGGAAATACCACGGTTCATAGCGCTGGCAAATACTCTTTCTGCACCTTTTGGAACGTCTGCCAGCAGGGTTCCCACTCTTTCTATTGCGTCAGATGTTATTTCAATCATTCTTCCAACATCTCCAATTCAAGAATTATTTCCCCGTCCTCGCAGTCTGCTTTTGAAATGTTATACATATTGATTGCCCCGGCTTCGTCAATTTCAAGCTGGCGTCCTTTTTTGGGAACGCAACCAAAATCATATAATGACATATAGACCAGACAGGAAGCACGGTTTATGCCCTCTGCATTGTCCCCGTTTCCTCTCTGCCGTTCGTCGGCTGCCGTGTGGTCAATGATTATGGGCAAATAGTGTTTCTTGCCTTGATACCATATATCAGTCATAGTTGCCATTTCTCCGCAGTTGTGAAACACTTTCATGTCACTGGCAAGCTGTGCTTTGAAGTCCATTAGATAGGTGTTGCAACAAACCAGCTGTCTACATCATGCGGAACGCATAACGGTGCAGAAGACAGATTGAGGAAGCGGCGGGCAGGCTTGCGCTTTGTCCATGTGTCCGGTACATATTTACCCTCTACGGTCACAAAGTTGCCGTCTGGTTCCTTAATAAGCGTGATTGCTCCATAGTACATGGAATAATCAGCATTTGTGCTTAACAGTGCTAAACTGTCCGCAGGTACAAGCGGCTTGTCCTCCGGTGCGTCCGGGTTTGTCCAGTCGTCAAGATACCACTCGTTGTACTTGTAAATATCAAGTCCCAGTTCGTGAATTGTGCCAATGTATGTGACGCCGTTCGGTAACTGCTTAGGCTGGATAACTGCAAGATTGAAGTTTTTCACATCAAGCATTTTCTGCACCTTTGGGTGATTTACAAACGCATTTGCAACGTCACTTCCCATTACGCAAATGTCGCAGTTCACAAAACCTTTCTTCTGTACTGTTTCGTGCCAGCGTTTAATATCTGCGATAGGGTCGGAAGTGTCAGCAGTCCACTTGTTTTTTGCAACTGAAATAGTTTCTTTGTTTGTAAAAGAAAAATCAATTACTTCATTCACTCCGTCGCCAATGATAGGGATTGCGCCAGTGAAGATTGTCTGTGCGCACATCAGTTCTTCACGTCTTAAAATCTGCTCTCTTAACTCCTTGAAGTCATCTGCCATTTTAAGTACGGCACGTTCCGCAGGTGTTCTGCCAGAATAAAGACTTTCGCCCGGTCTTCTGATTAACAAATCATCAACGGTTGTCACTTTCTCCGGTGCAACTAAAGGCGGTGTATATGTCTTTGTCTGATAGCCAGTGTTTGGCACTACCTTTCCACCAACTAATCTGCTGACGAACGGTGCAACCTTTCTGCTGCCCTTTCTAAAGTCAACGTCAACGTCCTTTGTTGTGAATGTTTCTTCGTGTCTGAAAAATGTACTTCTAAAAAAAGTACGCACGGGCGGTAACTTCTGAACCACTCTGCCCATTGTTCGTGGTTCGTAAATAGATACTTCGTTTGCCATTGTTGTTCTTCCTCCTTATCTCAAAAAGATTGATACTTTGCGCAGCGCTTCTTTGATTTTTGCTAAATCTGCCCCGGCTTCAAGTGCTAATGCGTCAGCAAAAAACTCACCTGTCATGTAATATGTTACTGGTTCGCCGTTTCCTGCTGCCGCAGCAGCAATACCGATTGCGCTTGCTTCGCTTCCTTTTGCAACTGGAATAATCTTGTTGTCATTCGCAGTGTCAATCATTACTGGTGCATATTCCTTGATAGCTGCATTTGCTGTTCCGGTTTCCGGTACTGTTGGAAAATCACCAGCAAAAAAGTTCTTCGGTGTGATTTCTCTTTTTTCTACTGCATATTCACCCATTTGCTTGTACCTCCTTATTTCTCGTCTGGAAACAACTTGTCAATAGCGGCGTCAAACACGTTCTTGCCGTTCTCTCCTGCGTTGTCCTCCGGTGCTGCTCCCTGCACGCCGTTTGCACCGCTGTTTTCTGCGTCCTGCTGGCGGTTCTGAATGTAGTTGCCGCCCGCTTTGTTCTGCTCTGAAATGATTTTAACTGCCATTTCCTGTGCAGAAATAGGGTTGTCAAACTTTGCGTCCTTTGCGATTGCGTCATAGTTGCCGTTTGCCAAGTCTTCAATGCCTTTAATTCTGGCACGTTCTGCGGCTGCTGCTTCATTCTGGATTGTCGCTACTAAATCCGGGTATGCGGCTTTTAGTGCGTCAACCGTTGTGATTTTGTTTTCTGGTGCTGCCATTTGTGGTTCCTCCTTTTCCTGTGGCTTGTTGATAGGTTCTGTTGCACTATTTACTAAACTACCCGGATTTTGATTGTGCGGGCTGTTTAATAACTGGGTTGGAATACTCTTGAACATGGAAACGTCAATAGGCACTGAATTGACAACGATTTTTGAAGAATTTTCAACAACTGTTGTGCTGTCTTCAAACATCAATTCATCACAAAAGCCGTTTTCAACGGCAATGTCGCCCGTCCACCATGTTTCATTTGACATAAGCTGTTCTATGTCCTCTGTCTTTTTGCCAGTCTTACTGGCGTATGTATTGACAATGCTTTGTTTAATCACTTTCAGTTCATCAGCCATCTTCAAAAAGTCTTCTGCTCTGAAAGTGTCCCAGACTGTCATTGCGGGGTCATGTATCATAAATACACCATTTCTGGCAATCTTGATTGTGTCGCCTGCCATAGCAATGATTGTGGCTGCGGAAGCTGCCCAGCCATCAATTTTGACTGTCACTTTCGCTGAACAATCTTTCAATCTCGTAAAAATCGCATTTGCTGCGAACACATCACCGCCGCCGCTGTTAATGCGCACGATAATTTCTGGCACATCACCAAGCGCCGCAAGTTCTTGATTGAATTGCTGTGGTGTCACCCTGTCTTCCCGCCATGACTGCTGGCTGCTTATTGCGCCGTATAAAAGCAGTTCTGGCGGCTTGTCCCCTGTTGCCGGGATAAAGTCCCAGAATTTATTTGTCGTCACCCCGTAAGGATTGCCCGGTGTTCTGCTGTCCTGCTGCTGGTTCATTCCCGGCATTGTCTGCGGGTTCTGCTGGGGTGTTCTGTTTGTTTGTGGTTCCATTGGCAATTTTCTTCACCTCTTTCAGTTCTTTTTCTTCGTGTTTCAACTGTTCGACATTGTTATAAAAGTTGCTTCCCGTCATTTGCATTGCTTCATCACTTCTGGTGCTAAAGCCGTTTGACACTCTCTTTTCTGCGGCTGTAACCTCTTTTACCGGGTCAAGCATACCTTTTGCAGGTCCGTTCCACTTTGCCCCGCAATATGCTTTTCTTATTGCCGGGTCAGTAAAAAAGCCCGGTGCTTTGATACGTCCTTTTGCTACTGCTTCCGTCAGCCATTCTTCATATACTGGCTGGCAAAAGTCCGTTGATAGCCAGTCACGGTACATATTAAACATTTTCCATGCTTCTTCCAGCGCACCTTTGCTGGCTGTATAGCTGGAATTAAAACGCTTCACAAGTAATTCATACGGAATTTCAAGTGCTGCGCCTATCTGCTGGCATATTGCTTCTACAAAGCCGCCAAAATTGGCGTTTGGTCTTCCGGGGTTCGTGTCGTGTGCTTTCTCGCCCTCGTTTAAGTCGATAACGGCGCCCGGCGCAAGTTCAATGGTGCTTTCGTCTTCTGCGTCCACCTGCACTTCTTCCGGCAGCATACTTCCTATGGCGTCTTCTGCGCTGGCGTCTGCCTTTTCAATGAAAATGGTAAACATACCAGACACAACCGCAGCCACAAGCTCTGCGTCCGTGTATCTTCCAAGCTGTTTCAAACTTTCAATGACTGGCGCAAGGAACGGAACACCCCTGCGCTGTCCTATTCTTTCTCGGTTCATCATGTGAAGCACGTTTCTTCTTCCTGTCTTTTGTCCGTATGCTTCAACCCTCTGCCAGCTTATGTCATTGTATGCGTATGACAACGGGTGGTGGTTCGCTATGTGATACGCTATCACTTCCCCGGACTTGTCAACCTCTACGCCTCCAACAATCTTGTTGTCTATGGTGTCGCAGTCGTCCGGGCTGCAAAGTCTGTCTGCTTCTATCAGCTGCACACGCAGGTCATACGGCTGGTTTATTCGTGGTTTGACTGGCAATACCGCCAGACAATCCCCAGAAATAAGCCAGTTCATAAAAGCCAACTGCTGCAACTCGTAAAAGTTGTCTATCCTTGACATATCGCAATCATTGCTTTCAGCCCAGATAGACCACTCTTTTTCAATCTTTTTTTCAAGGTTCCGGCGTTCTTCTGGTGAAATTCCCAGCGTTTCTGCGTCAATGGTCGATTTCAACCGCAGCCCACGTCCAACAACGTTGGTGCGCATGGTTTTGACTGCCCCGTTTGCCAGTGGCACGCCCATGTATAAATCACGGGTACGCTGGCGCAATATAGATACATTGTCTTCTATGTCCTCACGACTGCTGCCGCCTGCATGAAGCCAGCCTGCAAGTGATTTCTTTGTGACGCTGGCGCCATAATTGCCATACCCACTGTCTAAAATCTGCATTTTCTGCCTTGCAACCGTTCTTTTCAGTGCTGCTTGCGGTGCTATGACTGCTATTGCCTTATCAATTCCCGCTGCAATTCCCACGCTTTCACCTCCTTTATTGCATGAAAAAAGCACCTTTTCACGGGTGCTTTTTGTCTTTTCTCACTTATTCACGCTACAATATTACCCCATTTTTGCGGGCAATGGGGGGAAATAAAGCCCCAAAACAGGCAATCACGGGCAATGTTTTATAAATCCCGTGGTACAAATCGTTTTGCACGGTTCCTGCCGCCATATTTTGCTGCATTTTCAAGCGCAGTGACTTTCCCTTGCCAATATTCAATAGACTTTCTAATTTCGGTCAGATTGGCTTTTGTCATGGTCCTGCTACCTATCGTGTATGACTGGGCGTTTGTCACTGCCAGTTCCGCTTCCAGCCATGCGTCAAGGTGTCTTTTTGCTGTTTCCAGTGTAATTCCTGCCATTTATAAAATTCCTCCACTTCTTCTTCTGCCACGTTTTACAATTTTCTTTGCTTGTGTGGCGTCTTTCTTTTTGTCTGGTTTTTTCAATGGTACGTTGATAATTTCAATAGCTGCCGTTGCGTAGTTTCGGCAGTCCAGCGCTTCATTTCGTTTGTGTTCGCCTTTGTCTTTCAGTTCCCATGCAAAATATGGTCTGCCCATCTTGTAACGCATTACCTTTTTTTCTGACGTTAAGCCCTTGAAATACTTTTCGTCATATCCCTTGCCCTCTTCTTTTGGAAAATGGCAAAAACCGGGTCCCTCTTCCTCCAGCTTTAGTCTGTCCATAAGCAGGCTTTTTCCGGTATCAACTCCCAGCGTGAAAAGATATGCGCCCTCACGGTTGCTTTTTGACGGCTTCTGGATATACGCTGCGGCGCTATCGTTTGAACCTTTGATTGCAAATACTCTGCGATTGAACCGGGCTTTGCAGAATTTATATACTTGATTGGTTCTGTGTCCTCCACTATCAATGCAGACGCATGACAGCTTCATTTTCGTTCCGTCTGGTTTTTCAAAGGTCTGCAATAAGAATGTGTCAAGGTCTTGCCAGACTTGATTGTTGATGTCTGAATTGTCGCCGTATATTGCCGCATACCTAATCCCCCAGCTTTCATATTCTGGACCCCAGCCCACAACTTCAATTTCAAATCTGTCGTCCTGCGTATCTACGCCAGCTGTCAAGTACAGCACTTCTTCTGGCACTTCACACTTGTATTTCTCCCGGCGTTTCATCAGTTCGTCGTCTTCTATGGTTTCCCCGTCTTCTTCCCACGTTTGCCCCATTTCGGTATTAGTCCATACTTTCATCAGTTCCACGTTGCCTTTTTTCATCTGGTCATTTGCCGTCAGAAACTTTTCAACAACTTCTTGCCATGTGGTCAACGTGGAAGCAAGCGTGTTCAAGTGGAACCCACGCACGGGGTTGTCTGGGTCTTCATGCACAAAGGTTCCGTCAATAAAGTGTTCTTTCCATTCTGCTTCACTGGATATGACGCCGCACTTGCTGCAAGCGTATCTGATTTCTGATAGGTCGTTTTTGTCGAACACAACATTTGACCAGACCAGCGGTTGCAGTTCTCCGCAGCACGGGCACGGTGCGTTCCATTCTCCCCGGCTGCTGTTTTCGTACTCCACTTCTATTCTGGAAGCCCCTTTTACTGTCGGTGTTGAAATGTCCACCTGCTTTTTATTCCAAAATGTTGTCTGACGCTTTGAAGCCAGTAAAAGTGGGTCACCCTCTTTTCCTGCACTGGCTGGGTATGCGTCTATCTCGTCTGCAAGCAATATTCTGATTGTGTGGCTTCGCAGTCCCGTTGGGCTGTTTGCGCCTGCAATCGTTATGAAGCCGCCCGGAAATATCTTTTGCATGATTGTGTTACCGCTGTTGCGGCTCTTCTCATTGATACGGTCAGCCAGTACGGGTGTATCACGCAACATAGGTGACAGCTTTTCTTTTGAAAACTTCTCTGCCATGTCTATTGTCGGCTGTATAACCATAATCGGTGACGGGTCATAATGCACATAATATCCAATAGGGTTCAATACCATTGCGTCTGTCTTTCCCACCTGCGCTGCTGACATAATCACGACTTTTTTTATTGTAATATCTGTTATGGCGTCCATAATCTCTTTTTGATACGGCGCCTTTGCCGTCTTCCAGTGTCCCGGCTCTGCGGAAGACCCGGCAGACAGTCTGCGGAACTTATCTGCCCACTGTGAGAGTGTCATTTCCGGCGGTGGTTGCAGCACTTTGAAAATCCGTGTAAACATATCAACTGTGTTTTTCTTCATTGTCTACACCATACCCAAACACTGTCTGAAAGTCTGAAAGTTCTTCCAGCACTTCATCAATGGCGCTTTTCAGCAGCTTAAATATTTCTGTCTGGTCCTTTTTCTTTGATAAAATGGGGCTTAACTTTGCAGGTATAGCCATAAGCCTTGTTTTGAACCTAACAAGTGTGTCTGTCATTACCTGTTCCACGTCCTCTGTGGTGTGTACCTCATTTCTGCGCAGCTGCAATTCCAGTTCTTGTGCTTCTCTTTTTGCTCTGACCAGCTTTGCACGTTCTGCGTTGTAATCTATTGCACTTTCACTTTCCGGGTTGTTTTTGCGCAAATAATTTATGTACTGGTGGTTTACGGTCTTCAAGTCGTACAGCCCCGGTCTGATTTCCGTTATAACCTTTTCGTCACGCAGCTGGCGCACTCTGCGTTCTGAAATATCCAGCCAAGCGGCAACCGCCTTTGAAGTGTACGCTTTCAAAAACCGCACCCCCTTTCTTTTGTGTCCGAATTGGTCACATTTTTTTCTTTTTTAGCCCCTACCCCTTTATTTTTTACCGGGTCGGAAGCGGAAATGAAATTTTTAAAATTATATCTGGGCAGGTTTTGGGCGTCGCCGTACCCGCAGTGCTTCCAGACCGCCGGAAGAACCTATTAAACGTCGTCCACAACGCCTGTGATTTCGTCGTTTTCGGTGCTTCCGTCCGGGTCAATCTCAAATTCGCCCGTTAGCTTCTGTTTATTCAATTCAAGTTGCTTCTCTGCAAGCTGCAAGCGTCTGTCCTCCAACTCATACGCCTTGATACTATCCAGCTGCTTGATGATACGCCCGTGCAGCTTGTTTAGTTCGGCTTCCACTTTCATTGCCCGTTCAAATGGGCTGGACTTAATGACAGACTTCATGGCTGTTTTATATGTTTCTGTCTTGCTTCCCTCCGGGTCTGCACACTGCTGGTGTTTCATGCCGCAGTCCTCTTCCTGCTGTCTTTCCTCCATGCTCTTTGGTACAATCATGTGTACTATTTTATCTGTGTAAAAGCCGCCTGCTTCTGGGCTTTCATACTCTTTCAATAGGCTTTCCAGATAGGCTTTGCGCAGATATAGCGCCTGCAATTCCTCCATCATTTGTGACATTGCGGACGGTGTGCCCATGTTCTGTATGGCTGCTGCCTGCTCCGGGTCTATGTCTTCATATCCCGCCTGTGCAAATGCCCCATGTGTTACGGCGTTTTTATTGCCCTTTTTTGCTGGGGTTTTTCCGGCAGCATTTTTGTTGCCTTTTTGACCCCCTCTTTTTTTCGGCTTGTTTTTCAGCGCTTCGTCCCAGCTGTCTTCTGACTTCCATTTTCTTATCCGCACTTCTGGCACCCCTGCCAGCTTCGCCAGTTCCGCTGTTTCAATCTTGCCGTCTGCGTCCAGATAGCGTTGCATTGACTTGTCCCGTTCCGGGTTCCGTGGTCTTCCCATCTTCTCACCTCTTTTCGTTCGTTTTCATTCTTTCCAACTCTTCCAGTTTACGGAAGTATAAAAAATTATGGGCTTTGTAAATTCAAAAAATCACCAAAGCCCACTATTGCCAACGTGCAAATATAACGGCTTAAAGCCTGCTTCACTGGCTTAAATTATACCAGTAAAACGCAGGCAATGGCGGGCAATGATTGCTTATGCAATCCTCTGAAATTGTGAAATAATCTGGTTCTTTTCAAACCTCTGTGAAAGTGTTTCAAGTGCTGTATCTCTGATATTCTTGCACTGTCTTTCACTGTATGAATTGCGTACCGCTACTTGTTCCCATTTGAGGTTGTGCATGTAAAAATCAAAAATAATGCGCTTTTCTTTCAGTTTCAGCCTTGAAACTTCCTGCAAAATCTGCGCCTTTAAGTCTTGCAACTGCTGCACCTTTGCTTCATACTCTCTGATTTCGCCGCTGACATAATCTGGAATATTAAGCGCCATATTTTCTGTTTGTCGTGATATATTATTTTTTCCTTTTGGTAGACCGTCGCATTGTATAGCGCCAATGGGATTATAGTATTGGTCCGTTAAGTCACTTATAATCTTTCTGTATATACTCACCTCCCCGTCTATGTCTTTGTAATATTCCAGCAATTCAATAACCCTGCCTTTTTCCATTGCCTGCGCCATTTGTTTTTCCTCCATTCTTTGTTTTTGCCAGTCTTTCCCGGCTTCTATCCGTCTTGCACGTCAACTGCGTTTTCTCCTGCTGCCTGCTGCCATTCTTTCTCTTCGTACCCCATGCACTTTATGTATCTTTCCGGTTTTCCGCAGCTTTCATAATATTTGCAGTCTACGCAAACATTTTCTTTCATTTGCGCTTCCTCCGTGATATGTAGCCTGCGCACTCCGGTTCCCCTCTCAATAGCCGCATTGAGCATGACCCTCCGCACTCATAAGCCTTTGTGATATGCTTTGCGCACTTTGTATTTGCGCACTGATTGCGGCAAAATACGGGCATATTGTCTGTGTTAAGCATTATTATTGGTCTTTCCATCTGCTGCACCTCCGTTTCTTCTCACGAACTGGAAGCACCACGCTTCATCACGCATGGTTTTTATTGTTCCGTCTTCGTCAATGTATACTGCGTCAATAAACTTCGGCTTTGGTGGTTTCCCCTCTTCTAACAGTCCTGCAAAATCAATCATAATTTGCAATACGTTGTATACTCTTTCGTTGATAATCATTCTATAATCTGTCATGTTTATTGGCATTTTCCGCACCTCCTATGCTGTTTCATGCAAAATTATCTTTCTGAACATACTTTCAAATATCGGAACTGCAATGCTGTTTCCAGCCTGCTTGTATAGCGCCATTCTGTATCTTCCAGAACGCTTCTGGACTGCTTTTGCCCTTTCATAGTCCTTGTCTGTATATCCTTGCAGACGCCAGCACTCCCGTTCTGTTAAATATCTATAACGCCCGTTTCCGCAGTCAATCACCTGTGCTGGTGTTCTGTCCTGTCTGGTCGTGATTGTGTATGCAAAATCTTTTATTACTGTTGCTCTTCTTATGCCTTTTTCTCCAATCACACTGTACACACTCGGTTGCGTCACGTCATACACTGGCGGCACTTCGTCGTTGTTCAGAAGAAATTCTGATATGTCTTTCATTGGCGTTCTGATTAAGTCTGAAAAGTCGAACTTTTCACCATTCAGCACCGATACCGTGAAAACCCTTTCCCGTGCCTGTGGCAATCCAAAGTCCCTTGCGTCTAATATTTGATAATTGCTTGTATATCCCAGCTTTTCCATTTCTGCTATGTATTGTTCAAAATTCTTCTTGTTGTAGCCATTTAATACATTTTTCACGTTTTCCCAGATAACATATTTCGGCTTCCATTCGCCCATATTTTGAATAATGTGTATTGTTTCCCACATCAGACTTGACCGGGTGCCGCTTCCTTTGTCTGCTCCTTTTCCTCTGTTTATCCTCCCTGCTTCCGCAGTTGCTTTTCCTTGATGTCCCGCAATACTCATATCTTGACACGGGCTGCCATGTATCAGAATATCTGGTTTGAGGTTCCAGCCCACCACTGATTGTGTTTTATACTCTAATTCTTCCGCAAACATTGCATTGTATGACCTTACGGCGTTTTCGTCTATTTCCACATAGTCAATGGCTTTTGTTGGAATGTTCAAATTTCGCAAAGCACATCTGGGGGAACCAATTCCCCCAAATAGTTCTAAAATCTGTACCACGTCTACACCTCCTGCAACGCTATTACACAATAGCCCTCTTCAAGTGCGCTGCTGGTCGTGTCGTCGTCCATGCAGATAATTTTCATGTCTGCCGTGTTCCCGGTTGCTCTGCCCTCTGCAAACTCAATCAGCTTCACTGTGTCGCCCTCTCTGTAACCGTCATTTTTCAAAATCATGTATGGTCTTGTATGGTCGATTGCAACGGCTTTCATTTTGTCCGGTGATACTCTGATTGTTTTTTCTTTTCTTTCATCAGACGGCAAATGCTGCATTTTCTCTTCCTGCTGCATTTCACGCAGTTTCTTTTGTGTTTCCCGGTCAATAGCTGCCTGCTCTTCGTTGTATCTCTCTTCGTCCGTCTTCTGTGCTTCTCTGCGGTTCTCATAGGCGTTGCAGCTGGTCACGGTTGCTGTCTTGTCGTGGCAATCCTCATAATGCGTGCAACTGTAACAAAGTGATGTTATCTGCTCCGGCTGTGGGTCAGCATATTCTGACTGCTGCCCGGTTGCGTCCTCTGTGCCCTCTGTGACTTCTCCTGCTCCCTCTGCGGCTGTTTCTTCCTGCTGCCGGTCTGTTTCATTGCCTGTGGCACTTTCTGCCGTTCCTGCGGCTTCCTGCTTCTCTTCCATCTGGCTAATGTCCATCTGTCCCGGTATCTGCTGCGACGCTTCCCAGTTCTTCTTTAACTGCTTAATGTCTGATAATGTCAGCACTTCATTTTCCCGGAATACCTCTGCCGCCTGCTTCTGGTAATCTTCCGGCAACCCGGACGCTTCATAAATGACAGATACAACAATTCTGTTTGCCTTAAATTCTGCCATCAGTTCTGGAATGATATTGTTATAGATTGCCTTGTATCTTCCTACCTGTGCCGGGGACGTTTCTATAATCTCTGCCAGTAAATCACGGGTTCTGCCCGGAATGTTCATGCTTTCTTTTAATTCCAGTACCAGTTTTTCTGTTTCCAGTGCTTCTGTCATGCGTTCCCAGTCTGTCTTCTCACGGAAACGGTTTGCCATAATCAGTGCCAGTCTGTCCAGAATTGCGTTTTTCTTCGGCTTGATTAAGATTGGAACCCGTCTGAAACGCTCTTTTCCCTCGTCCACCAGCTGCATGACCGCCAGCCGTCTTCTGTGTCCTGCAATGATACGGCGCTTGCCGTCTTCCTCTTCATCAGTCACCAGAAGTGGTTGCAGCACTCCCAGAAGTTCAATAGACTGTTTTAAGTCCTGCACGTCTTCCACGCTGTAAAAATTGCCCTTTGACGGTATAAGGTCGTAAATATCGGCAGTGCTGCTCACGCCCTCTTCGGACGTGACAACCTCTGCGCCTGCTGCCGCCTGCTGCTGTTCTGTTTTCTGCTGCTCCCCAGCTTCCTTTGACCGCTGGTTCAATAACTCTGTCAAGTTGAATTTCTTTGCTGCTCCTGCCATTGTCTTTCCCTCCTAACGTGTCCGAATTGGTCACATTCTCAACCATTCTTCCACTAACGCTTTATAGTCGGCACTTGCGCCGCAGCGTGGGGAATATAAAATGATTGGTAATCTTTCAAATGTGCTGGGCTTCATTTTTGGTGTCTTTCTGATATGTGTTTTAAACACCGGATATTCAAGCGTCTTCAAGAACTCTTCGCCCTGTGTGTCTGCTTCATTGGTTCTGTCGTACTGTGTGACAAAGCAGCCGCAGAAGCGCAACTGTGGGTTTAAGTCCTCACGGGTGTTGTCAATCTGTTCTTTCAGTTCTGCCAGCCCATCTATTGCAAAATCATCAATGGTTATAGGCACCATGACGTCTTGTGAAGCTACCAGCGCATTTATGGTTGAAATGTTAATGTCTGGGGCGTTGTCAATAATGCAGTAGTCATATTCATTCTGTAAACCGTCCAGAAACTTTTTGAAGCGTGTCTGTTGCGGTCTTGACTGGTCCAGCATGACTTCAAGGTTGGCTGTAAGCAAATTCATGTTTGCTGTGATAATGTCTAACCCCTCAAAGTCCGTGTGCTGGATAACCTCTGCCGGGTCAATGCCCCGCTGTGTCATTACCTCTGCCGTGCCCTTATGGTCATAGCTGTGGCGGTTCAAAATCTTGCTGGCGTTTCCCTGCTTGTCATTGTCAATCAATAAGACTTTGCAGCCTTTGACTGCTGCCAGAATGTGTGCCATATTTACGCTGGAAATGGTCTTTGCCACTCCCCCTTTGAGATTGATAATTGATAATGTTTTCATGTGGTATTCCTCCTTGTATCTGGTATGAATTTATAGTTGCTTCCCAGTAATGCACGGGGCGGGACTTGAACCCGCACCCGGCAGCTTCGGTGGCTGCTGCGCTATCCATTGCGCCACCCGTGCTTTTAATTTTCTTTATAGAAAAACCTTAAATACCAAAGTGTCATATTTCCGTCTTCTTTGTATTCCAGCCGCATTGTCGCTCCTGCGTTCTTGCAAAATACCTTTACGGGGTCTGCTGTCTTTAATTCTTCCAGCCTTTCCATTCCTCTTTTGTTCTGTTCTTCAAGCGTTCCGTATTTTTCAAAATCTTCCTTGCAACTATTTAACCATGAACTTTTTTCGTTTTCTTCTCTTTGATACTCTCTGTCAACTAATGTGCCGTTGTCGTATGCTTCTACAATATCAATCCAAGTTTGACGTGTGCTGCATTTTTCGTCAGCTGCCCATTTACGCAGTCTGTCAATGTCTTTTCCCCATTGTTTTGCTGACCTTTTAGCTTCTTTCATTGTGTCTGCTGTATCTGCAAGCTGCGCTTCTGCTTTTTTTATTCTTGCTTCATGGTCCATTGAAGAAAAGAAACAAATTGTTGCAGTGCCTAACCTCTGTTGTTTAGCGTTCATTACGCAAGTGTAATTCAGATTTTGTTTTTTAAGCTGTCTGCTCATTTTTTGGTATTCTTTTTTGATTTCCTGCAATGTCATTTTGTGTACCTCCGTTTGCTTTACTTCTTTAACTGTCTTTATTATATACTTACGGAAGTATAAAATCTATTGACATTCTGCACAATCTTACGGAAGTATATTTGTATATTTTGTATACTTCCGTAAGTATTTGTTATTATCTGTCACGGCGTTTCAGTTCGTCTGCAAATTCTCTGACTGGAACTTTCACGGTCAATGGTTCATACTTCCCGCAGCCGTCCAGTTCATACAAGAACTGTGTTTCACCTTTTTTCAGATAGTGGAGCGTCGCAATGTCTGTAACCTTATGCAGTGCAACTGCTGCCGTTGTAATCACCGTGCAACCTTGCGGCAGATAAAGTGCTTCTTTTGCTTCTCCGTCCTTTGATACCTTGATTGCTACCGTGTCTCCAATCTCTAACGGACACACCGCCTTGAAAAATTCTGCTTTCATTCCTCTTTGTCCTCCTGTTTGTGCTTCTCCCTGTTCTGTCTTCTTGCCTCCCAGCCAACTTCTCTGACTACTACAAAGACCAGATATAAAATACCCAGCCCCACGCAGACCGCAAAGAATGTTACCAGTGCTTTTACAATCTCAATCAGAAATGCAATCATTGTTCTTTCCCTCCCTCATTTTCTGTTTTGCCCAGCCAATAGCCCGGCTGCTTGCGTTTATCTGGTGCAGCTGGCGTACTCTGATATTATTTGTCTTTTCTTCTTCCTCTGCCTGCTGCCGTTCCAGCTGTCGGCGGTATAGCAATTCTTTTCCGCTGTAATACTTCCGCTTCTTTTTCGCCATCTTTATTCCTCCATCAAAAGAACTTTCTATGGTATCTGCTGCCCTTGCTTGCCTGTTTGCGTCGCTGGCGCTGTTTTCTTCTCTTCTGGTACTGGGCGTCTTCTGCTGCTGTCACCTGCCTTTTGACTGCTTCGTGGTCTATGTTGTCCACCTCTTCTTGCAGGACTTCCAGCACTTCAACTTCGCTGTCCTTGAAAGTGAATGTCATACCGGGGTCATACTCTCCGCTTGTCCAGTCTTTCTGGAACTTCTCAAAATTATCTCTGTATCTATACGGTGCCTGTGGGTGGTACTGTTCGGCTTCATATATGCCCAGCATAACTTCTTTGTCGTCCTTGTCGTCCCAGTTGTAAAGGTGCCAGCTTTCGTGGTTGTCCCAGTTCCACTTTGACAAATACAACACTATTCCGTCAAAGTAGTTGCCCTCACGCACCATGCCTTTCATTTGCTTGCAGGTGAAGCCCTGCCCCTTTAATTCCTCTTTGATTTTCTCATAGTCCCTGCCGCCAGTATGTAACTTTGCTTTTACGATTAACGGCAAATACTGTGGCTGTTTATCTTCTTTTCTTGCCATTGCTTGTCCTTTCCAGTCTGTCTGCAATCCTCAATATGCTTTCCATTGACTTTCTAATGTTTGTGTCTGTGCCCTCTGTGATTTTCAGCACGTCTGCTATGTCCCGCAGTTCTTGTGCCATTTCTTCTGTTTCCCCGGTCACAATGTCGTATTTATTGCGGCAGGCGGTGCAGACCTGCGAACCCTCCGGGATAACTTCACCGCATATCAAACAGCGGTCAACGTCGTTCATTCTTCCCAGCTTTCGTATTTCTTCACACGCCTTGTCAAGTTCTGCACCTGCTCAACAAGGTTTGCAACCTCATGTGGTGACAATCCGGTTTGTTCGTAGTCGTACAGCTTCTTTGCGGCTTGATTGACTGTGACGTGTGGTTTTAATATGGCTTTCTGCCCGTTCTGGCTGTATTCCGTCAGTGTCGTTCTCTTCTGCCGCTTCTGTGGCTTCTGGGGCTGTCTGAACGCCCCTGCACGCTTCATGGTGCTGTAATATGGCACTGTCTGTTTCAATGTGTGGTCCATTGCTCCCATTTACTCTTCCACCTTTCTTCCTGTCTGCTCCATAACTCCCAGATAAGCCGCTATTGCGTCCATTGCTTCTTCTGCTGACCAGCAAACCGCCGTTTCATATCCCTGCTGCCGCAGCTGTTCCAGCCACCAGTCCTGCTTGTCTGTGGTTTTGTTCTTTCCCCACTTCATTTCAACATAAAGCCCGTGTTTTCCGTTTCTGGCTACTGGCAAGCATAAGTCCGGCACACCTGCTTTTACTCCCTGCCGTTTAAGGTTTGCCGCTTCAAGCTGGTTCCTGCTGCCGCCGTTTGGGATATGGTGCAGCAATTCCAGTTCTGGGAAGTCCTTTGCGTAGAACGTCGCCCAGTTTATAACTCTTTCCTGCTCTGTGGCTTCACTGCGCTTTCTGTAATATGCTCTACTCATTTGCTTCGTTTTCACCTCCTGTCTTTATATTCTCAAAGTAAAACTTTACTTTTTCGCAATTTTCTTTCACAATTCCGTACTTTTTCGCCAGTCTGTATATGAATACTTTTTCCAGCCGTTCCGGTAGTGTTTCCAGCTGCTTTCTGAATTTCTCAATGCTCATTGTTGACTTATAGAAATTGCACGCCCGGCACGCTGGCATATAATTTTCAATGCTGTTTATCTCTGGCACTTTTCCGGCTTTTAATTCCTTTTCGTGCAAGTACACGGCTTCTATGTGGTCAACCTGCATTTCTTTGATTGTGATTTTGCAGCCGCAATACCCGCAGTGACCGTTCAAGCTGTCATACACCTGCTGCCGCATTGCCTTTGATATTGCTTTTCTTCCCTCTGCCATGCCTTACCCCTCCGTTGCCGCTTTTATCAATCTTTGCTGTATTGCTTCAAAGTCCAGCCGCAAGTCCCGCATATTCCAGTATGTACCGCAGCCCGTGCATTGTTCGTCTGTGTATGTATACGGGCAGGCTGTACAAATATCTGTTTCTTCCTGCAACGTCTTTGCGACTGCTGCCAGTTGAAAAGCTATGCCCCAGAATTTCTTCAAGTCAATTTCTGAAATATCCACCGGAACTGCTGCCGCCTTTTCAATTTCTGCGTCTGTGACTTTGTATTTCTCTTTCAATGTGGCATACATCACCTGCGCCGTCTGCTGCTCCCCGCCTATGCCACGTTCTGCCAGCGCTTTTATTTTCACCAGCTTTTCAATGATTTTCTGTCTATTTTCCATCAGTCTTCTTCCTCCGGTTCTCCTATCAGTGCCCGTGGCGGCTGGTTGCCGTCCATGAAGCCCGCAAAGAAAGCAGCCTTTTTCAACATTCTGTTTTCTTCGTCTGTTCTTTCCCGTTCTTCGCCCTTATGTTCTTGATAGCAACGGGCGTTTTCGTCCGGGAATAGGTTGTTTTTGAACTTAAAACCTGCCATGAACGCTTCCATTTCCCGTTTTAGTTCCTCTTTGTAGAAATTGAAATACAGTGTGATTTCTGCCGCTTCAACCTCTGTGCAATCGCAGCCACGCTTTTTTCTGCGGCTATAACTTCCGGTGTATCTGCGATAACTGGCGCTTCCTGTTACCATGTAGAAAATCTGCGTCAGCAGGTCTTCTTCTAAGTCGTTCTTGTAGCTGAACCAGTGCAGCGTCACTGCGTCCAGCATTATTTCTTCGTCTTCCAGTTCGTATCTGGCTTTTAAGTCCTCATACATTCGCATTGCGGTTTCTTTTTCACCGCCCACGCCACGTTCTGCAAGGGCTTTAATTTTCTTTAGCTTTGCAGCTATCTTGTCACGTTGTATCTGGTCCATGTCTTTTACCTCATATACTGCCACGACTGCGGCGCACGCTTCATTCCCAGTTCTTCCAGCGTCACTGTTCGTGGATATTCTTTCACGGCTGTTATTTCCCAGCCATACACCTTGTTTCTGCTTCCTGCTGCATAATTGTGAATATCATGTGCAGGAACCTTGCTTTTTCTCTCTGCTTCTTCAAAGTTCTTGATTTCTAAAACTTCCGGGCAAATAAATTCGCCAACTATTCCCACGCCGCCTGTCACATATACCAGCACCCGGAACGGTGCTTTGCATTGTGGCTTTGTCTTCCGCAGTTCCAGAACCTTTTCACCTGCTGCCATTTTTTGCCACCATTTCTGGTGCAGTGATAATATGACCACTGGCATTTCTTCCAGTTCTGGTGGTTCCCATTGCTGCTTCATGCTCTTTTCCTCCTAAATCTTCAATACCTGCCCCGGATATATCAAATCCGGGTTCTTAATGCCGTTTTTGTGTGCCAGCGCATAGCAGGCGGCACCGTTTCCGTAAAACCTCTGTGCAATCTTCCAAAGGCTGTCACCTTTTTGCACTGTGTATTCTTTCCGGTCTGTCTGGTTTCTTCCTACAACCTCCGGCGGTTTCTCTGGTTTGTAGTAGAACGCTTCTGCTATCGACCCGCAATACTGGCACCGTTCGCCCAGCTTTACTTCTGCCCCGCAAAATTTACACTTCATGTGCTGTCCCTCACTGTTCAAATTCGCTTTTCAGTTCAATTCTGATATACAGAATGTGTTGCAGGTCTTCCACCCGGTATTGTGTGAATTGTTCAACTGGCACCTGCTCCGGCAGGCTGTCTGTTTTCTCCCAGTCCCACATTTGTTCCGTGGCTCTGTATGTTTCCATACCCAGCCCCATTTTCTTAATGCGTCGCTGCGGGTTCAATGTTCCATGCACTGCGTTTGCAGCATATCCACGGTATACAACCTGTCTGGCTGCGTTATATATCACCACTCTGTCACTGGGCGTTAGCTTGTCCAGAATGTCACCCAGTCTGATTTCATTTTCCATCACCATTCACCCCTCATTCTTCTTTCAATTCTTTCTTTCGCCTGCTGCACCTCTCTTGAATACTCTGTTTCTGTCAATCCTTTGTTCCATACGTGTTCATAAGCACCAGTAACACCGTAGTTGTAGGCTGTCAGCACTTCTGCTTCTGTGTCGAACCTCTCTTGCAGTTCTGCCAGATAATCTACACCGACAAGCACGTTGAAATATGGGTTTTCCACATTATCGACATTCAGCCTGCGCATACGCTCTTTGTGCCACTTCGGTAATACCTGCATATATCCGGTTGACCCCTCTTTGCAGCTTGCGTCCCATCTGTACCCGCTTTCTATCTCAATAATTGCCAGCACCAGTGTATATTCAACGCCATACTGCTTGCAGATTATGTATGTGTACTGCTGCATACATTCCGGTAAATACCCGCCGTTGTCTGCGTAGTCCTCCGGTACTTCATAGCGTGTCCAGCCGTCCAGCGCTTCCCCGTCCCAGTCAAATGACATAAGGTTGAACGGGTACGCTTCCGCTTCTTCTGTGGTGCTTCCTGTCGGCTGTGTGGTCTGTACTGGTTCCGGTGTGTTCTTCGGCAGTGTGCTTGCTGTTGGCTTTACTGCTGCGCCTACCACAGCCATGCACACAACGAATACCATCACGCCTGCTGCAATGTAATTTCCGTATGCCTTAATTGCTCTTTTTACCCTCTTACGCCTTAATATCCGGCGCAGCCTTGTTTTTCTTCCTGTTCTCACTTCGTTTTCCTCCTTGTCCTGCCTTTTTTTGCTCTTTTTTCCACATTTTCAAGTAAATATGCCACCCGGTCTGTTCATAAAAGACCGCTTCGCATGACACAATGTTGTAATTGCTATATATCTTTCTGAACTCTTCCAGCCCTGCGTCCGGTGATTTTGCCAGCTGTTCCACTTTTCTTTTGCTGTACTTAAAATCATTGCACTTTTCTTCCGGTGCGTTCAGATTTCGGCTGTACTTCCAGTGGTTCTGGTCGCGCTGCTGCTTCTCCCCGCCGTCCTCTCTGGTTGTTTCCGGGCGGTCAAGGTTTCTGCTGCTGGAATAGCGTTTCTTTCCCTGCGGGTCCTTGACAATATACTTGCAAAGTCCCTCTATTCCGTTTTCATTCATTTGCAGTCTGTCTGCATTTACCCAGCCCAGCTGTTTTATACTGGCTCTGTATTCCGGGTCACTGGTCTTCTTCCAGTTGATACGGTCTTTTGTCCACATTAGTTCCACGTCGTCACGGTCAAGCCCACCATTCATAATGATGTGGTGATGTATACGCTTTAGGCACTGCCCGTCCTTGCTGTATTTGTATTCCGTGACAAGTATGTATTTCAAAGGGTCAAGCCCCAGTTTCTTTCTGCGGTATGCTATGCGCCGCAGGTAGTTTGTCACAATGTTTTCTGCTTCTTCTACTGTGCCCGGCAGGTTCTCTTCACTGTATGTGCAGGACGTGTGCAGGTCCCCTATTCTGAAATTGCCATTGCCCAACTGTACCAGATAGCGTTTGGCGTTCTTGTCGTTAAGGTCTTTTTGCTTTGGGGCATTGACTTTTCTTTTCTTTCCCCTCTTTCCTCTGGCTGCCTGCTCTGCTGCTTCTGTTCGTGGTATTATGTCCACTTCTCTATAATTGGCACAGTCTGTCTTCTTCTCTCTGATAAACACCACTGCACTTCCTTTTCTGTCTGATACCTTTTTAGCGTATAAGGGTACACCAGAAGTGGGGTGGTTCTATCCTCCATCAATCCTGTTTATTATCCATACAGCGTATATATAAATTTATATATTTCGTAGGAATGTTAATACCCCATACAAGCCCGTTTAGCAGGGATAAAACCCGCTATTTTCAAGGACTTTTCAGCCCTAAAATGTTTGACTTGTAACCGCCAATATGGTATAATAAACGTGTATTGAATTATTAACATATTGACTTTTGAAAAGCCTTTGATTTTGTGTTTCCGGCACAGCTTCAAAGGCTTTTTGCTTGCCATTTTTACAATGCTCTGTACAACTCTTTGCGGCTCTCACCGCACCAGATTTTCTGCCCATCTTCCGTCTGTATGGTCACTATTCCGTCCCTAAATCTGTACCCGGCAATTATCTTGCCCCGGTGCCATTTGCCGTCAAAATAGATTTCCGCTGGCTGTCCCTCGACGTATGGGAAATTATCTGCGCTCATTCGTCCTGCGCTCCTGCGTGTGCTTTCGCACCCGCTTTCAGTAAATCAGTTACCAGTTCCCAGCTTTCCAAGAACAAAGCGGAACGAAACGACACACTGTTGTAGACGTATGAACGAGGGTAGCCCAAGCTCAGCGCACCAGCACCACCGAGGGAAGTGCGGCAGAAACCCGAACCCCGGATAGGCACGGCTTCTTCAAGTTCGCTGTCTGCCCATATTCCGGCTGTTTCGTTCTTCCAGTCGTGCGGTACAATTCCCAGCTTGTACGCAATTTCCGGCACGTCTTCCAACTCTTCCAGCTGCAATTCTGCAATGTGGCAGCCGTCCCAGTCCTTTTCTATCTTTTCTGCGGTTGACATAACCACGCCGCCGTCACTGCTGCCGTACAGCTTCAACGGCTTTCCGTTTACCTCTGCAACGGTCCAGTCCGGTGCTTCGTCCTTGCAGCCCTCAACTGCTGCGTCATTGTCCTTTGTGTACTCCACAACGCCTTTGTGCAGGCGTAAACCTGTTGCAAATTCCCAGAAGTTGCCGCAGATACCGAACACGCCGCCTGCGGTTCCGTCATGTGACCATGTAAGCGGGTCACACCCTGTCAGTGTTCTTCCGGCGCTGTCGTATACAACGCCCTTTTCCTGCGGGTTGTCTGCATTGCTTCCGTGGTTCGTGTTACCGCCTATTGTGCGCCCCATTTCTTCTGCTTCATGCAGCAAGTAGACAAATTCTGTGTTTGTCATAAGGTGCCAGCCCTCACCCTTTCTGGCGCAGGCTGCCGCCGCTTCATCAAGTGTGATTGTGTGGCGTGGCTGCTGGTACGGCAGGGACACTGCAACGTCACCGCCCATGCTCTTCATTGTTGTATTGTGGTACTGTGAAATCAGAATTGCCGGAACAATCTTGTTTCTGATTTTGAACATTTCCGGCACGTCCTCCGGGTTGTACGTCCCCGGCTCCATGTAAAACATGGTCATGTAGTTTGGCAGTCCCAGTCTGTCTTTGACAATGACCGCTTTTTTCTTCACAAATTCTTTCATTTGCGCTTTTCCTCCTTGTATCTGGTATGATTTATCTTGAATAGCTTTTCGCTACTATTCACATTTTGACTATTGAAAAACCTTTGCTTTTCGCCCAGCGCCTATGCTGACCGCTGCTTTTTCTCTTCCGGCTCCGGCTGCTTCACAGTCACGGTGACTTTTACGCCCTCCCGCTGTGAAATAATCATTGCCAAAGTGTCAAAGAAGCGCTGGGCATTGAATGTTCCTTGCACTTCCATTCCTGCCACCTCCTATGCCGTCTGTGGCTGCGGTGTGGTTCTCTGGCGCTCCTGCTGAATACCCAGCATATAGCCCAAAATGAACATCTGATTGTCGCCATTTAACTTCTGGAACTCCTGTGCGGTCTTCTCAATCATTTCTTTTTTCTTGTCTTTCATTTCAACTGCTGCCATGTCTGCTTCCTCCTTTTCTGTGTTGTGGTCCTCTGCTATAATTGGATTGTCAGCCAGTGCAGGGCTGGCAATCCATAGCAAAGGGGGTGTGAATATGTCTTTACATCAATATGAAATTGATTTTTCGCCGCTTTCACTTGATGAAAAAACCGCTTTGATTGACCGTATAAAAAACAACGCTTTTACCGGTCCAGACTTCAAACAAGGTTTTCAGTCCGCTACATTCTGTATTGAAGAAAGTAATATTAAACTTCTGAATGTTCCTGCTGACTGTCCGATTGTTCTTTTGCAGTAGGTGTATATATTGCAAATGTGGTTTTTTTGGCTTCCGCATTGTAGTTAATTTCAATGCGGAAGTTTTTTTCTTTGAACATTTCACGCATTGTCATTTCTGCCCAGCATTTCAGAAGCACCACTGCTTTTTCAAAACCCTCTGTATTTACCAAGTTGAAGTTTTCCGCTTTCAGTTCTTCGTCTGGAAAAACTGCTGCCTGCGCTCTTCCCAGTATGTCAAAGTACGGCATATCCGGTTCGTGCTTGTCCATCACTGCTGCCACCTCCGTTCTTTTGCTCTTTTCAAGGCAATTTCTGTTTTCTCCTTGCCTTGATACAGTCATTTTATATCTTTGTTTTGCCTTTGTCAAGGCATATTTTGAAATTATTTTGTTATTTTGCCTTGACTAATTCATTTTGTGGATTTATACTGAAATCACAAATTCACAGAAAGGGGGTATCTATTCAATGGAAATCCACGAACGCATAAAGGAATTAAGAAAGAAACACTTGAAAATGTCCCAGACTGCTTTCGGTGAACGTCTGGGCGTCAGCCGTTCTGTTATCAATAATATTGAATTGAACGTGCTTGCCAGACCGGACCAGAAATTGTCATTATATAAATTGATATGTAGTGAATTTAATATCAGTGAAGAATGGCTGCTGAATGGCACTGGTGATATGTACGCCAGCAATGAAGCTGAATACAGCGCACTTATTGACCGGGTAATGACCGGGCAGAATGAATTTGCAAAGAACATTTTCAAGACGTTTGCGCTTTTTGATGAAGCAGACTGGGAAGCGCTGCGGCGTATGATTGAAAAATACATAGACGTTGCAGACGCAGAAGACGTGCCGGAAGAAAAGCCGTTGTATGACGACGTACCGGACACACCGGAAGAGTTAGAAAAGCAATACCCGCCAGTTGACAACGGCGGCAATAGTGACGTTGGGTAGTCCCCCTAAAGGGACGCCCAGCGGTCCCGCTTTACTTTTTAATGATTAGTTGTGTCGTTCCTGTGAAGTTAAGATTGATATACATTGTGTTGTTGCTGCTGTAATAAATAGCAAATATATTATGGTTGCTATGATATATGTATCTCTTTTTCATTATCTCCCACGACCTTTCTTTTATCGGAAAAGCTGGGCGCTTTTCAATTATAAAGGTCTGGCAGGCTTGCAACTACTGTTAAAAATTGGCAATAAAAACACCCGCAGTGCTGGGAACACTCCGGGTGCGGTGCAAAGATATATCATACCAGATACAACATACCGTCTGCACTTATTATATTATCACGGCATGACGGGAAATTAAAGGAAATTGACAAGAATTGTGGTGATATTATGAGAAACAAGGAAATTGCCCCGGCACTTGTCCGGGTTGCTCTATATATAAGGGTTTCCGGTGAAGAACAAAAGATAAAAGGCTTGTCGCTTGAAGCCCAGCAAGAACGGCTGGAAGCATACGCAAGGGAACGTGGCTGGGTCATTGTTGGAATTTATATTGACGCAGCAAAGACCGCCAGAAAAAACATTCACAAAAGAACTGAATTTCAACGCATGATGGACAGCGTGAAGCGTGATGAAGTGGACATTTTGCTTTTTGCCCGCCTTGACCGTTGGTTTCGTTCCGTTGCTGATTATTACAAAGTTATGGAAATATTGCAGGCGCACAACTGCGACTGGAAGACCACTGATGAAGAGTACGACACGACAACCGCAAACGGGCGTCTGTATATCAATGTGAAGCTGTCCATTGCGCAGAATGAAGCCGACATAGACGGTGAAAGAATAGACGTGGTGTTTGACAGCAAGATTGCGCATGGCACCGTTGTTTCCGGTTCTGCTCCGTTCGGCTTCCGTGTGAATGAAGAAAAGCGGCTGGAAGTCGTACCGGAAGACGCAGCCATTGTGCAAGACGCTTTTAATTATTTTGAAAGCACAGTTTCCCAGCGGGCTACTGTTCGTTATGTCCGGGAAACATACGGCGTGAACTGGTGTGACGCCACATTTCGGCGTATGCTGAAAGAAAAGCTGTACACTGGCGTGTATGACCGGGGCGGCAGATATAATGACCAATTCTGCCCGGCAATCATAAACAGACAGCAATTTGACCGGGTGCAAGCGCTTCTGACACGCAATGTGCGTTCTGCTCCATCTGGCAAAGTTTATATTTTCACTTCCATTCTGACTTGTGCTGAATGTGGGCACAAACTTGTTGGCTACAAATCCAGTGATTATTTTTATTACCGCTGCAACCAGCATTTCCAGCGTGGGCGCTGCTCTCATAATCATTCAGCCCGTGAAGACATTGTGGAAGCATGGTTGTTTGACCATCTGGGGGAAGAACTTGAACGCTGCCAGCTTGAATGGGACGTGGAAGCAGCCAAAAAGAAAGCGTCTGTTGTCCGGACTGACAAAGCCGCATTAAAACGGAAGCTGACCAAATTAAAAGAACTGTATGTGAATGACCTTATCGACATTGAAGACTATAAAAAGGACTATCAAATATATGTTTCTGCACTGAACCAGATACCGGAACCAGCGCAGGAAGCGCCGCCAGACTTTGCAGCTGTGCGCAGGCTTCTTGATAATAGCTTTAGAACCATTTATGATACTTTGACCCGTGAAGAAAAACGCACGCTTTGGCGTTCGGTCATTAAAGAAATAAGGATTGACAATGACCAGAATATCACGGGTGTTGTTTTTGGGTAGTGTTGTACTAATTGAACACTACCCGTCGGTTCATCGGCTAAGATCAGCTGCGGCTGTGTAATCAGCGCTCTTGCGACTGCCGCACGCTGTTTTTGCCCGCCGGATACTTCATACGGATACTTTTCCAGCAAATGCGTGATTTCAAGCTTCTTTGCAATCGGTTCTAATTTCTGCATCATTTGCGGGTACTGTTCTCCTGAAAGCACCAGCGGCAGAAAGATATTATCTTTTAATGAAAATGTATCTAACAGGTTAAAATCCTGAAAAACAAATCCCAGATTAGTCCTGCGAAACGCCGATAACTCCTTATTTTTAATTTCTACGGTATTTTTTCCGTTTAAAAGAATCTCTCCGGCTGTCGGACGGTCCAGTGCCGCAAGGATATTAAGCAGCGTTGTCTTTCCCGAACCGGACTCACCCATAATCGCTACGTATTCTCCGTCCTCTACACTGAAATTGACATTGCTTAATGCCTGCACCTGATTTGCACCCAGCCTTGTTGTATATACTTTTTTTACATTTCTTACTTCCAGTAATGACATATTTCCTCCATTCCAGCACCGCTGTGCTTTTGTTATCTTACAATCACAGTATATAAAAAGATGAAATGCAGTTCCATAACTTAAACTTACATTTCATCTTCCTAACCTTACACTTTTGTAAGAATTCTTTCTATTCGTGCCGGGTATGGTGTGGCGTATCGTCAGCAGTACCTTTGTTCCGTGATACGGTTCTGATTCCACCTCAATATCAATTCCAAGCTGGTCTGCCGCCTTTTTACACAGATACAGTCCGATTCCCGATGATTTGCTTGCGCCGCGCCCATTGTAACCGGTATATCCGCGTTCCATAATACGCGGCAGGTCCTCACTTTGAATCCCAATGCCGTTATCTTCAATAACAAGCACCGTATCGGATTTTAACAGTGTTTCTTTTTCGTAGATTTTTACCGTTCCGCCCTTTTGCGTATATTTTACTGCGTTAGACAGCAGCTGTTCCAGAATAAATAACAGCCATTTTTCATCCGTTTCAATCTCACTGTGCAGATTTTCCATTACCAGGGTAATCTGACGGTGAATAAACTGTCCCGCAAAACGCTTCACTGCCTTTTTTACAACGGCTTCCACCGCAGTTGTTTCAAACCTGAAATCCGAAGACAAATCTTCCAGCCGCAGGTAATTCATCACTGCTTCAACATAAAAATCAATCTTAAACAGTTCGGATTTTAACTCTTTAATATCCTGTTCCGCCACTTCCTGCGGATTTTCTTCCATCACCTGTAACAACAAATCCACAGCCGCAATCGGTGTCTTAATCTGATGCGCCCAGATGGCATAATAATCCATCATATCGGTCTGTTTCTTCTGCATGTGTTCTGCCAGCTGCGCTTTTTCCTGTATCAGTTTTAAAACCAGCTGCTGATAATCCCGCTCAATGGCTGTATGTGCCGCATCTTCTTCCAGCGCATGCACTTCCTTTAAGTGACAGTGTCTTTGAAGATTTTCATGTTTTTTATAAAAATGCACATAATCGGCGGCACATACAATCACAAGCACTGTCAGACTGATTTCAAATGCATAAAGACCTGCCTGCAGCGGTGCAGAATATAGGTAATTGATGACCGCCGTCACACCGCAGATAAATGCCGTCAATAGAAAATACATTTTCCGGTCTTTGATATATATTCCCAAATATTTCATTCAATCAGATACCCCGCACCTTTTTTCGTTTTAATATAATCCTGTATGCCTGTTTCCTCTAATTTCTTCCGAAGCCGCGTGACATTAACCGTCAGCGTGTTATCATCAATAAAACTTTCATCTTCCCAGAGCTTTTCCATAATCTTATCGCGGGATACGACCTTCCCCGTATTTTCCATTAAAATCTGTAAAATACGGAATTCATTTTTCGTCAGTTCTGCTTTCTTTCCTTCATAAGTAAAGGTCTGGTCATTCACATTTAAAATGCCGCCGCGGTACTCACACAAATTTCCAGGATGCTCCGAATACGAATAGGTGCGCCGCAGAACCGCCTGAATCTTTGCCGTGACGACATTTAAATCATACGGCTTTGTAATAAAATCATCACCGCCCATATTCATCGCCATGACAATATTCATATTGTCAGACATCGAAGACAGAAAAATCACCGGCACCTGCGAGATATTCCGGATCTGTGTACACCAGTGGTATCCGTTAAAAAACGGCAGTCCGATGTCCATTAACACAATGGAGGGCTGTTCCTTTACAAAACACTCCATGACATGATTAAAATCCTGCACACAGACTGCTTCATAGCCCCATTTTTCCAAATGTACTTTTAATGTCTTTGCAATAACCTCATCATCTTCCACAATTAATATCTTATACATCTTTTAACCGTCTTCCCGCTTTCCATATTTTCCATGCTTTTCATACTTTTGATTTCCGCTGCCGGTATCACCGCTTTTCTTTTTTCATCATAATCAGTTTTGATTCTGACGTCAAGCCTTCCATCGATGCGGATTGATAGTTTTTTAAATTTTTTTACATTTTTTTGAATTTAAGTGTTGACAGATTTACAATTATAGTATAGAATAAATATTGCTGTTGGCGAGTTATTAAAGCAACACAACAATTAAATGTATGCGGAAGTGTCGGAATTGGCAGACGAGCTAGATTCAGGTTCTAGTGGCGGTTTTCGCCGTGAGGGTTCAAGTCCCTTCTTCCGCATTGTCTATAAGTTTCTTATAGATTGTCTTGCAGTCGTGGCGGAATTGGCATACGCGCTAGACTAAGGATCTAGTGAGCATTGCGCTCGTGCGGGTTCAAGTCCCGCCGACTGCACTACTGTTTGGGTAAGCCTGTTACTTTTATGGTAACAGGCTTTTTTATTTTTTTCTGCTCCTGCCTTTGTGCTCTTTTTATCCCATCATACAAGGCTGCCGCCGGAAACATCTCCTGTTCCATGAACTACTTTCATGAATCAAACAAAAAAGGTTCATGCAGGCATCTTCTGCCCTGCATGAACCTCATATGAAATCCTATAAAATACTCTGTACTTATAGATTAATACTCCATGAACTCCTGAATATCTCTTAAAATATCTTCTATTAAAGTACCGTCGTCATTAATCGTTAAACGAAGCGGCTTACTGATATCTAAACTGAATAACCCCACCAAAGACTTTGCATCAATACAGCTGTGTCCCGATTCAATATCAAAATCACAGGAATATTTGCTGATAATGCTTACAAATCTCTGAATTTTTTCTACTGAATCCAATAAAATAGATACTGTAATCATTGTTCTCCTCCTAAACCCACCTAATATTTTTAACTTTCTACCACATCATACTACATGGATTTGATAAAAACAACCTAAAGTACGGTTTTTCGACATTTTTCGGCAAGTCATGGTTTTTTATCTGCTTTTCACAATTTCTTTTGTGAATTTTTTACATGAATTTTACATTCTTTTCACATTTTTGTTTTTCTCAAATTACATCAGCGGCGCAATCAGACGAAGCATTTTTCCAACCAGCATTTTCCCTTTCGGATATTTATCGCAGCTCTCTTTTGTAATCTCCTGGCACTGCTTTAATGTTTCTTTAAAATCCTGCTCCACATCATGTAATACATCGTTGCTGTACATATATGCCCCACATTCAAAATGCAGATACAGACTTCTGAAATCCAGATTAATTGTTCCGACACAGCCCCGGATATCATCACTGACAAATACCTTGGCGTGTACAAAGCCCGGCGTATATTCATAAATCTTTACACCGTATTTTAACAGCTGCTTATAGTACGTCCTCGCCAGCAGATAAGCATAGATTTTATCCGGAATATGCGGCATGATAATCACCGTTTCCACACCACGCTTCGCACAGTAGCGCAGCGCCGTTATCATTTCATCATCCAGAATCAGATACGGTGTCATAATATGCACATATTTCCGCGCACGGTTTAAAATATCGATATAGACCTGCTTTCCGATACGCTCATCGCCATATGGGTCATCCCCGTATGGAATAACATAGCCACCCGCGTGCAGCTTTTTATCCTGCATATTTTGCATATCGGTGTTCCGCATACTTTCCATATCTGTACGCATCTCATCAGCCTGCGTGTTTTCCCATACTTCAACCGTATATTTTCGGATTTCCTCTTCCGGGATACTGTCCTTTCCCTTTGCCACATGCCACATTTTCAAAAAGAGCAGCGTAAAGCTTTTCACTGCCTCTCCCTGAATCATAACTGCCGTATCCTTCCAGTGTCCAAAACGGTCAATTCGGTTAATGTACTCATCAGCAAGGTTTATGCCGCCCGTAAATACTGTTTTTCCGTCAATAATAAGAATTTTACGGTGGTCGCGGTTATTCTGGTAGGTAGACAGCACCGGTCGAATCTGTGAGAACGGAATACTCTGGATTCCCATTTTTTCCAAATCTTTATAATACCCATACGGAAGCAGCGCCAGACTGCACATGCCGTCATACATCATGCGGACTTCCACACCCTGCGCCGCCTTTTCCTTTAAAATTTCCAGAATCGTATTCCACATATAGCTTTTTGCCACAATAAAATACTCCATGAAAATGAAATGCTCGGCACGTTTTAACTGTTCAATCATGTCTGCAAATTTTGCTTCACCGATTGGATAATATTTCATTTTACAGCCTGCATAGACCGGGTAATTATCCGCATGATACAGATAATCCGCAATGCCTTTTTCTCCCGCGGACTGCTCCTGTAACTCCTGCACCGTTTCTTCATTCTGCGCAAGATACGGACGGATTTCATCTTCAATCTTTGTGAGCTTCTTATGGATTCTTTTTGTTCCCGGCTGGAGGTTGATATAGATATATAATACCGTGCCAAATACCGGGATAACCAGCACCGGAATAATCCACGCTATTTTAAAGGAAGCATTATTTTCTTCATTTAAAATATGAACGACCGTCACCGCCCCCAGCAGTACAAATGCCGCATAAACGACCGTACTGTAATCTTTTAACCAGTAAAAGCTGGCAAAGAAAACAAAGAGCTGTAACAGCAGTGCCACTACAATAATTGCCGTCCGGCTGAACGCAATCCGCAGCATCAGCCGAAGTCTTCTTATTACTCTTTCTAAAAAATCTTTATTCATATCATTCTCCGTTCTGCTACATAATACCGCTAACATCAAGGCGGTTTCTCATCTGCCGTTATTTAAAACAGTATACCACAAATTGTAAAAAATGCACTACAAAACATTACATTTAATGTTCTGTAGTGCCTGCTTCCGCCATACATCAGCAGTTCTAATTCTTCCTCCAGCGGAAGTGCTTTCCACCCGTCTGTATTTTGAAGCTGCTCCGTCAGTTGCGCACCATGTACCGTATCAAACCGGATAGCTGCCGCATATTCGCCTTCACCGTGAAAGCCGCCGTGCGTGTCGGAAACTTCTGCTTTTTCTGCGGCAGGCAGGCTGCAGTTTAACTGTTCACTGACATACTGTTCTGCCGGCTTTTTGCCGGTACAGCCGCTGACCGCCATCACAATCATTAACGCTCCCAAAAATGATACTGCAAACCTTTTCATGAATCTTTCCCCTCTTTTCTTCTACAAAAATTAATATTTTTTCAACCGTACATTCAGATATACTACGCTTCTTTATTCTTTCCCATTGCTTTTTGTAGGTCATTTTTCGTTGGTTTCTGTTGGTCTTCGTTGGTTTTGATTGGTTTCCGTTGCTTTTGTCGCTTTTTCATATAAAACATAAGCAGGCCCGGCAACCACTCCGGTCGTCAAGCCTGCTTTCACAACACATTTATATACCTATAATATCTACAGATTGTTCCGTGCTGTACACTCCCACAATCACCCTGATATCATAAGATTTTTAAATTACAGATTCGTATATCCCATTAAGTACGCATCTACTTCTCTTGCACAGTCGCGACCCTGACGGATTGCCTTTACAACAAGGGACTGTCCTGTGTGCATATCGCCTGCTGTAAATACACCTGCCACATTTGTTGCAAATTTATCTGCCGCAGTCTTTACATTGGTTCTTTCGTTTAATTCCACACCAAATGCGTCTGCGATATACTTCTGTGTGCCTAAGAAACCTGCCGCAATCAGTACGAGTTCACAAGGCAGTTCCTGTTCTGTTCCCTCTACCGGAACCATCATTCTTCTGCCGGTCTTTTCGTCCTTCTTAGACTCCAGCTTCACGGTTACAACCTTTTCAAGATTGCCTTTCTTATCTTTTTTGAACTCTTTAACAGTTGTTGTATAGATTCGAGGGTCATGTCCGAATACGGCAATCGCTTCTTCCTGACCGTAATCTGTCTTGCAGACTAACGGCCACTGTGGCCAAGGATTGCTCTCCGCTCTTGTATCCGGTGCCTTTGGCATCATTTCAAGCTGTGTAATAGATTTACAGCCGTGACGGATACACGTTCCCACACAGTCATTACCGGTATCACCGCCGCCGATAACAATAACATTTTTATTCTTTGCAGAAATGTATTTGCCGTCCTGTAAGCCTGAATCTAACAGACTTTTTGTCGTTGATGTCAGGAAATCTACCGCAAAATAGATTCCGTTTGCATCTCTGCCCGGTGCATTGATATCTCTCGGATTAGAAGCACCACAGCAAAGTACGACTGCATCGTATTCTTCCTGTAACTTCTGTGCCTTAATATTGACACCGATATTGGCATCGGTTACAAATTCAATACCTTCCGCTTTCATCACATTGATTTTTCTGTCAATGATATGTTTTTCCAGCTTCATGTTCGGAATACCGTAACGCAGTAATCCGCCGACTCTGTCTGCACGTTCATAAACCGTTACGGAATGCCCTCTTGAATTTAACTGGTCTGCAACGGCAAGTCCCGAAGGACCTGAACCGACAACTGCAATTTTCTTGCCGGTTCTTACCTTTGGCGGCTTTGGACCTGCAAGGCCGTTTGCATAAGCATGTTCGATAATCGCCATTTCATTTTCCTTTGTGCAGACTGCATCTCCGTTTAAACCACAGGTACAGGCTTTCTCACAAAGCGCCGGGCAGACACGGCTTGTAAATTCAGGGAAATTGCTGGTCTTGTGCAAGCGGTTGTATGCCTGCTCCCAGTTTCCTGTGTATACAAGATCATTCCATTCAGGAATCAGGTTGTTTAACGGACAGCCTGATGTCATGCCTTTAATTGTCATGCCTGACTGGCAGAACGGAACGCCGCAGTCCATGCAGCGTGCGCTCTGTTTTCTCTGTTCTGCCTCTGATAAAGGGGTATGAAATTCATTAAAATTTTTGATTCGTTCTTTCGGTGAAACTGCTTTCGCTTCCACGCGTTCATATTCTAAAAATCCGGTTGGCTTTCCCATAGGTATCTCCTTTCGGTCATTCACTTCGTATCATTTACTTAATTGCTGCATAGAATGCTTCAATCTGTGCCTGTTCGCTGCTTAATCCCTTTTCTTCCATCTGTACAATCTTGTTCATCATCTTCTTATAATCATGCGGAACAATTCTCTTAAACATCGGAAGGTATTCGCCGAAGTTGTCTAAGACTTCCTTGCCCTTCTTTGAATTGGTATAAGCTACGTGTTCTGTAATAATTTCTTTTAACTCAAGCACATCGTATTTATCCGTTACCGGTTCCATGGAAACAAGCTGCTTATTTACTCTCTTGTAAAGGCTTGTATCCTCATCGAGTACATAGGCGATACCACCGCTCATACCGGCTGCAAAGTTCTTACCGGTTCCGCCAAGTACTACAACACGTCCGCCTGTCATGTATTCACAACCATGGTCGCCGCAGCCTTCTACAACTGCTGTTGCACCGGAATTACGGACACAGAAACGTTCTCCCGCAACACCGTTAATAAATGCTTTACCGCTTGTTGCACCATACAGGGCAACATTACCAACAATAATATTTTCATCTTCTTTGTAAGTAGCGCCTGCCTGTGGGTAAACAATCAGCTTACCACCTGAAAGACCTTTGCCGAAGTAGTCATTGCTGTCGCCGACCAGTTCGAGTGTCAGTCCCTTTGGAATAAATGCACCGAAGCTCTGTCCACCTGCGCCGTGGCATTTTACGGTATATGTATCCTCTTCAAGTGTTTCACCAAATCTTCTTGTAATCTCTGCACCGAGCAGTGTACCGAGTGCGCGGTCTGTATTGGTTACATCGACCTCAACACTTCTCTTTTGTCCGCTCTCTAATGCAGATGCGAATTTCTTAATCAGAACCTTTTCATCAACCGTCTTTTCCAGTTCAAAGTTATATACGTTCTTCTTGTTGTACTGAATCTTTCCTGCTTCCTTAATATAAGGATTGTTAAGGATTGCTGAAAGATTGACTTCTGCGGAACGACCGCTTCCTTCAACCTGCTTCTGCTCTAAGAAATCCGTTCTTCCTACCAGTTCGTCAACTGTCTTTACGCCCAGCTTTGCCATATATTCACGCAGTTCCTGTGCAATAAATCTCATAAAGTTGACAACGTATTCCGGCTTACCTGTAAATCTCTTACGAAGTTCCGGATTCTGTGTTGCAATACCAACCGGACAGGTATCTAAGTTACAGACTCTCATCATCACACAGCCCATTGTTACAAGCGGTGCTGTTGCAAATCCAAATTCTTCCGCACCGAGCATTGCCGCAATCGCTACGTCACGGCCGCTCATCAGCTTACCGTCTGTTTCGATCACAACCTTATTACGCAGTCCGTTCATAATCAGTGTCTGGTGTGCTTCGGCAAGTCCGAGTTCCCAAGGAAGTCCGGCATTGTGGATAGAACTTCTAGGAGCTGCACCTGTACCGCCGTCATAACCGGAAATTAAGATAACCTGTGCACCGGCTTTGGCAACACCTGAAGCAATTGTACCAACACCCGCTTCTGATACGAGTTTTACGGAAATTCTTGCGTTCTTATTTGCATTTTTCAAATCGTAAATCAACTGTGCCAAATCTTCGATAGAGTAAATATCGTGATGTGGCGGCGGTGAAATTAATGATACACCCGGTGTTGAAAGTCTGGTCTTTGCAATCCAAGGATAAACCTTCTTGCCCGGCAGATGTCCGCCTTCACCCGGTTTTGCGCCCTGTGCCATCTTAATCTGGATTTCCTGTGCGCTGACTAAGTATCTTGATGTAACACCGAAACGTCCGGAAGCAACCTGCTTAATTGCCGAACATCTGTTCTTTCCGTCTGCACCGACTGTTAAACGGTCTTCGTCTTCACCGCCCTCACCGCTGTTAGACTTACCGTGTAACATATTCATTGCGATTGCCATGGTTTCATGGGCTTCCTTTGAAATAGAACCGTAGGACATCGCACCGGTCTTAAAACGCTTTACAATGGAATCTACGCTTTCTACTTCATCAATGTTAATGCCCTTTTTCGGAAACTTAATATCCATTAAGCCACGCAGATTTTTGACACCTGTATCTTTATTTACCAGTTCCGTATATTCCTTAAAGGTATTGTAATCACCCGTTCTTGTGGCAAGCTGTAATAAATGAATGGTCTGCGGATTGTATAAATGTTCTTCCTTTCCGCTTCTCATCTTATGTGCGCCTGCGCTATCAAGTGTGGTGTCCGTAGACAGTCCCAGCGGGTCAAATGCCTTTGAGTGAAGGGTTTCCACATCATTTTCAATATCCTTTAAGCTGACACCTTCAATTCTGCTGACCGTTCCCTTAAAGTACTTGTTAATCACATCTGAATCAATACCGATTGCTTCAAAAATCTTCGCGCCCTGATAAGACTGGATTGTTGAAATACCCATTTTCGCCGCAATCTTTACAATACCGTTGATGATTGCGTTATTGTAATCATCTACTGCCGCATAATAATCCTTGTCCAGCATATTTAAGTCAATCAGTTCCTGAATACTTTCCTGTGCAAGGTATGGGTTAATTGCTGATGCACCAAAGCCTAACAGTGTTGCAAAATGATGTACATCTCTTGGCTCACCGCTCTCTAAGATTACCGCCATGCTGGTTCTTTTCTTTGTCTGTACCAGATACTGCTGTAATGCAGATACGGCAAGCAGTGACGGAATCGCTACGTGGTTTTCATCAACGCCTCTGTCGGAAAGGATAATGATATTTGCACCTTCTCTGTGCGCTCTGTCAGCTTCTACATACAGGTGGTCAATCGCCTTTTCCAGCGAGGTATTCTTATAATAAATAATCGGAATGGTTTCAACCTTAAAACCGTCTACCTTCATATTTTTAATCTTTAAAATATCTGTATTGGTAAGAATCGGGTTGTTAATTCTTAACTGCTTACAGTTTTCCGGCTTTTCTTCCAGCACATTACCGTCTGAACCTAAGTAAACCGTTGTCGATGTAACGACCTTTTCACGGATAGAGTCGATTGGCGGATTGGTTACCTGTGCAAACAGCTGTTTGAAATAGTTAAACAGCGGCTGATGATTATTGGAAAGAACAGCCAGCGGTGTATCAATACCCATTGCACCGATCTGCTCTGAACCGTTTAATGCCATTGGAAGGATGGATGTCTTAAAGTCTTCGTAAGTATAGCCGAAAGCTTTCTGAAGTCTTGCACGTTCTTCCTTTGTATGTACCGGTACCTTTTTGTTCGGAATCTTTAAATCATGAAGCTGTACCAGATTGTTGTCCAGCCATTCACCGTAAGGCTGCTTGGTTGCATATTTTTCCTTTAATTCATCATCATCGATTAATTCGCCCTTTACGGTATCAACCAGAAGCATTTTACCCGGTCTTAAACGGTCTTTTAACTTAATTCTGCTTTCATCAACCGGAAGCACACCGACTTCGGAAGAAAGAATCAGATAACCATCATTTGTTACATAGTAACGAGAAGGACGAAGACCGTTTCTGTCGAGTACCGCACCCATGATATCACCGTCTGAGAACAGAATGGAAGCCGGGCCATCCCAAGGTTCCATCATCGTTGCATAATACTGATAGAAATCTTTCTTTTCCTGTGCCATCGCCTTGTTGTTGCTCCACGGTTCAGGAATGGTAATCATCACCGCAAGCGGAAGCGGCATACCGTTCATAACAAAAAATTCAAGTGTATTATCTAACATTGCGGAGTCAGAACCGTTTGTATTGACAACCGGTGTAATCTTTGACATTTCTTCTTCAAGGTAATCAGAGTACATGGTTTCTTCTCTGGCTAACATTCTGTCGGCATTTCCCTTGATTGTATTGATTTCACCGTTATGTACGATAAATCTGTTTGGATGCGCTCTCTCCCAGCTTGGTGTTGTATTCGTTGAGAATCTTGAGTGAACCAGTGCAATTGCGGATTCATAGTCCTCATCTCTTAAATCGCCGAAGAACTGTCTTAACTGTCCGACTAAGAACATCCCTTTATAAACGATTGTTCTGCTGGATAAAGATACAACATATGTATTTTCACAGGTCTGTTCAAATACACGTCTTGCTACATATAACTTTCTGTCAAAATCAATTCCCTTATTTACATCTTCCGGCTTCTTTACAAATGCCTGCATGATATACGGCATACAGTCGATTGCTTTCTTACCGAGAACATTCGGATAAGTCGGGACTTCTCTCCAGCCAAGGAACTCCAGCCCTTCCTTTTCTACGATAATTTCAAACATCTTCTTGGACTGATTTCTCTTCAATTCATCCTGTGGGAAGAAAAACATACCGATACCGTATTCTCTTTCCTCTCCCAGTTCAATTCCAAGAGGCTTTACAGCCTTTTTAAAGAACTTATGTGATATCTGTAACAGAATACCAACACCATCACCGGTCTTTCCTTCTGCATCCTTACCTGCTCTGTGCTCTAAGTTTTCAACAATACTTAATGCATCAGAAACCGTCTGATGTGTCTTAATACCCTTAATACTTACAATTGCGCCGATACCGCAGTTATCATGTTCAAACTGCTCGCTGTAAAGTCCAGGCTGTTTTGTTTGATTCTCCATAGTCTTAATCTTCCTTTCGTAAACTTATTGGGGATTTTCATCTTACGGTTACTATACGCCTATTTTTAAAATCTGTAAATATTTTTTTATTTAAAATTGTCTGATTATTTATCTTTTAAGCATTTATTTTATAATTGTCTGACTATTATTGTGTTTTTCAAAAAATAACCGTTATTTTGCTACATTTTCATTGATTTTTATGCTTTTAAGCCCTCTGTGTCACTGTCGTTTTTTACAATATATCACAGATTTTTTCAAAATTGTTTCTAAATTGTGTTTCATTTTATATATTCTTTTGCTTTTATTTTAATATTTATTATTTTGAAACATAAAAAAATTAAGTCGAGGGTTTTATTTGCGCTTTTTCAAAACCCTCGACTTAATTTTATAAATCATTTTTCAATTATTTTATTGTTTTTTAAGCTAAATTCGTTTTGTGTTCATTTAATTAAGTTTTTTTGTCTTTTCCTTTCTTTTCTTAATTATGAACTCTATTGCCCGCTGTTCTACTTCCAGCCTCATTTCTTTCCACTCTCCGCCATACTCACCATCCAGTGTCCACTTGATTGCTTCTTCTGATTCAAAAGTGATTTTACTGGTCTTAAAAGAGTACAAAACATCACATTTTTCAAAGTTTTTTGAAAGAAATGCCGTCACCAGCTGCTGTACTTCCATTGGATTTTTAATTTCCTTAATCAGCGTCACTTCAAACAATCCATCCTGTAAGTCCACACCGGTTCCTGCCAGCCCGCGCATACCGCCCACGGACTCTGTATTGCTTACCATACCGTATACAAACGAATCTTCCACCTGAAGTTCATTACTGGTAACTTTTACTTTGTACGGTTTTAATGCCGCAAGGCTTTTAACGCCCTCCAGTACATATGCCTGATGTCCCAGCAGATTTTTTAAATGCTGCGGTGTCGCATATGAAACCTCTGTAAATGCACCAAACGCTGCCACATAATTAAACGAGCGTTCACCGTTTGCCCTTCCGATATCACATTGAACAGGCTCTCCTGCCGCAATATGCTGCGCCGCACGCACCATGTCCTTTGGAATATTCAGGCTGGTTGCAAAATCATTGGTACTGCCGCTTGGAATATAACCAATCGGCGGTTTATCGCCCTGATATTCCAATACGGCACGTACCACTTCATTTAACGTTCCGTCACCGCCGCTGCATACCAGCACATCATATTGACCTTCACGCTTTTTCAGGTACTCATATCCGTCAAGCGGTGCCTTCGTAGGATACACAGTCACATCGTACCCCGCTTCCGAAAACACCTGTATTATCTTTAGTAATGCATTTTTAATCAGTGCCTTTCCCGAGTGAGGATTCAGCACGAATACTATTTTTTTCATACAATCCTCGTTTCTGAGCAACTTGCTGCAAAGCGGCGATGGAAAATCCGTGCAGGCGGTTTCTCATCTGCCAGCATAGATGTTTGCTTTACAATTTATTATCTGTCCCACTTGTCGCACAACGCATTAATCTGGTCAGCAAATTTTGCCAGATCCTTATTTGCACCGCCTTCGTTGTGCTGAATAACTGTCATCAAACGCTTTCCTGCGGCAATCAGGCGGTCAAAGACACCCTGATTCCTCTTATTAACACTTCTTCTTTCCCTCTTCTTGCGGTTGCCCTCAGTCAGCCACTCGCCTGCAATCAGATCATAACTGGCTCCCGTATATGGCGCTTCCGCGTTAAATCCATGCTCTGTACGCAGACACTCCGTAAATTCATCGCACACGCTGTCTTCACCGTGTACAACAAATACTTTTTTCGGCTTCTTTTCAAACTGGGATACCCAGCGTATTAAGCCTTCTTTATCGGCATGACCGCTTGCACCCTGAAGCTGTACGATTTCCGCACTGATTTTAATCGGCTCACCAAACAGCTTAATCTCATCTGCACCGTCTACAATAATTCTGCCTGTTGTACCGACTGCCTGATAACCGACAAACAGTATCGTACATTCCGGCCGCCACAGGTTATGCTTTAAGTGGTGGCGGATTCGTCCTGCTTCACACATACCGGAAGCCGATAAGATTACCTTCGGCTTCGGGTCAAAATTAATCAGTTTTGATTCTTCGCCCGTTACCGCAAACTTTAACCCCGGAAATGTCAGTGGGTTGATTCCACCTTTTACCAGTGCCATCGCTTCCTCATCAAAACACATATCCACATTTTTCTGAAAAATATTGGTTGCTTCAATTGCCAGCGGACTATCCATATATACATCAAACTCACGGTCAATTAAATGATCCTGTTTAATCTTCCGGATAAAATATAATATTTCCTGTGTTCTGCCAACTGCAAAGGAAGGAATCACAACATTACCACCACGGTTAAACGTCCTTTCAAATATCCTGACAAGCTCTGTTACATAATCCGGCGTACCACCGTGGCTTCTGTTACCATAGGTAGATTCCATAACAACGTAATCCGCATCGGACGTATACTGCGGATTTTTCACAATCGGCTTGTTCATATTTCCGATATCGCCGGAAAATACCATCTTGCGGGCTTCTCCGTCTTCCTCTGCCCACACTTCAATACTGGCAGAACCTAACAGATGTCCGACATCACGGAACCGGATTTTAATGCCTTCATCTAACTGGATAATATCCTCATAGGCACAGCCTACGAATTGCTTCATAACGTTAATTGCCGCTTCAATATCATACAGTGGAACAAATTCCTTTAACGTACCGTTGGAACGTTTTGCCTTACGGTTGCGCCATTCTGCCTCAAACATCTGAATGTGTGCGCTGTCTTTTAACATAATCTCGCACAGCTGCACCGTCGGCTCTGTCGTATAGACCTTTCCACGGAATCCGTTCACATACAGAAGCGGTATCAGTCCCGAATGGTCAATATGTGCATGTGTAAGCAATACATAATCTACGTCAGATGCAGGAACCGGCAGTTCCTGATTCTCATAAACATCATTGCCCTGTTCCATGCCACAATCGATAAGGATATTTTTCCCACATGCCTGTAAGAAATGACAACTGCCTGTTACTTCATGATCTGCCCCTAAAAATGTCAACCTCATAACCTTACCTCTTTTCTGCTGCTTTTGCAGCTTTTCTCGTACATAGCTTACTAATATACTATCATAATTTGGTTATTTTGACAATATTTTATCGAATCCAAGGCGTGTTTTTTCACTTTTCCCACAAAATTTAAAAATTGCAAGAAAACAGAAGACCGTATTCCTATTTTCCATAGAACTGTCATTGCCGTTACTTCTTATATTAAAATGTCATCCAGCTTCTTTTTCGGCACATGCTGTACCTGATTGTCATCGCGGTAGTAATGAATGTCGCCATCTCCCGCAATATCTTCCAAGACCACTTCTTCTTTTGGATATCCCAGTGCAATGCACAAATCCACCTTATAGCTCTCCGGCAGATTTAAAACAGCAGCAAGCTTTTCTTTCCGGATATTTCCGATAAAACAGCCGCCAAGCCCCTGCTCTGTCGCCGCAAGCAGAATGGTCTGACCCGCAATGCCTTCATCCCACTGCGGATTTACATCCTGCGGTGTCACCATAATAATATATGCTGATGGACGTTCCTCTGCTACCGGACCGTCCCAGTCCTTATAATAGCCTGCCCAGCCAAGACAGTCGTATACACGGCTGTTTGTTTCATCATCACACACAAGACGGTATTGAAGCGGCTGTCTGTTTGCCGCAGACGGTGTATTCCTTGCAATATCCACCAATTCCCGCAGTGTCTTTTCATCAATCTTTTTCTCACCGTAAAATCTTCTGTAAGACCGGTTCTTTAATGCTAATTCTCTAATCATATTAATCCTCATTTCCGCAGGCATTTTTCTATTAATTCATCGCTTTTTTCAGCCACCGGCCGCTTAAAAATCTGCCCGAAAAGATTACGGAGCGGATAGACCAGTCTGCGAACATACCAATCCAGACTGCCATTGGTCCCATGCCAAATGCTTTTACAAGAAAGATACAAAGGGCAACCCTGCAGCACCACATCGTAGTTACGGAAACTATCATTGAAAAGCGGACATCTCCTGCGGCACGCAGTCCGTATGCAGGTACAAATGAAAGCACCCAGGCAACCGGTTTTACAATCGTAATTGCCGCAATCATCTGCATACACAGTGCTACGCTTTCCGCTTCCATGCCTGCTATAAGCGTAACCGGGTGTGCCGCCGCATAAACCAGCAGACACGATATCGTCAGTCCCACTTCCGCAATGACGGTTAATTTTACCATATAGTATTTTGCTTCTTTATAATGTTTCGCTCCGATACACTGTCCAACCACGGTCATCAATCCGATTCCCGTACCAATACCGAATACGCCATTGACATTTTCAAGGATATTTGTCATCGCCTGTGCCGCAATCGCTGTTGTACCCATGGTTGATACGGTAGACTGGATTGCCAGCTTACCAAACTGGAACATACCGTTTTCCACACCGGACGGAATACTGATTGCCAGAATCTGACAAATCAGGTTCTTTTCAGGACGGATTTTAAAATAGTGGTCTAAAACAATCATCTGATTTTTCCGTCTTAACAGTACAAAAATGATAACCATGCACAACACTCTCGACAGCAGTGTCGATAATGCCGCACCGGCAACACCCATATTCATGCCGAAAATAAAAACGGCATTTCCGGCAATATTTAAAACATTCGAGCCTGCCGCCACAAACATCGGCAGCTTGGCATTGCTCTCCGCCCTGAAAAATGCCGCACCCGCATTAAACAGTGCCAGAAACGGATATGAAACCACCGTAATCAGGAAATAAATCATTGCATTTTCCATAACCTCCGGTTCAATCGCACCGAAAACCACCTGCAGTAACGGCACACGGAATATCAATCCGAATACCATAATCGCCACGGAAATGATAAAAACAGTCAACACAACCTGTCGTGCCGCACGGTTACAGCCGTTCCTGTCTTTCGCCCCGATAAATCTTGAGCAGACAATGGCAGCCCCCGCCGCCATTGCCGAGAACACCTGAATAACAAGATTATTGATAGAATCCACCAGCGATACCGCCGAAATCGCCGCACTGCCTACATTGCTGACCATAACGGTATCCACCATTCCCATAAAGGAATTTAAAATCTGTTCTATAATAATCGGTAACAGCAAAGCAAATAATGCCCTGTTGTCAAACATAAGCTTGTTTTCTTTTCCATTCTCCCTCTCTGCTTCTGCTCTTAACTTCCGAAACATATTTTCTCCTCGTTTTAATCCTGTACGTAATGTGCAAAAAAGTCTTTCATTCGTGTGCAGGCTTCCGTCAGCGTATCCACATCCGGCAGATAGACAATTCTGAAATGATCCGGTGTATTCCAGTGGAAACCGCCGCCGTGCGTTACCAGAATTTTTTTCTCCTTTAAGAAATCCAGCGCAAATTTCTCATCATCTTTAATATGAAACTTTTTCATATCCATTTTCGGGAAAATGTAAAATGCCGCTTCCGGTTTTACCGCGCTCACACCCGGAATATCATTTAACGCATTGTAAATGTATTCACGCTGTTCATACACCCTGCCTCCCGGCTCTAACATTTCTTTGGTCGAATCCAGCATCTCCAGTGCCTTTGGAATAACGGACTGTGTCGGTACATTTGCACAAAGGCGCATGGATGATAACAGGTTAATGCCCTCAATATAGCCCTTTGCACGGCTCTTGTCGCCGCTGATACACATCCAGCCGCAGCGGTAGCCCGCAATCAGATGGGACTTTGAAAGTCCGTTAAAGCTGACAACACATAAATCCGGCGCCAGTGAAGCAATGGAAATGTGCTGTTTGCCATCCATCACAAGTCGGTCATAGATTTCATCGGCAAAAATCAGCAGTTCATGCTCCCTTGCCAGTTCTACAATCTGCTCTAAAATTTCCTTTGGATATAATGCACCGGTCGGATTGTTCGGATTGATAATAACAATGCCTTTTGTCTTATCCGTAATTTTTTTACGCATATCCGCGATATCCGGATACCAGTTAGACTGTTCATCGCACAGGTAATGCACCGCTTTTCCGCCCGCAAGCGTAACCGATGCCGTCCACAGCGGGTAATCCGGTGACGGAACAAGTACTTCATCGCCGTTGTCAAGCAATCCGTTCATAGACAGTGTAATCAGCTCACTGACACCGTTTCCCGTATAAATGTCATTGACACCGACATTCGGGATATTTTTCTTTTTGCAGTATTCCACAATCGCCTGTCTGGATTTTAACAAGCCCCTGGAATCCGAATAGCCTTCCGCATTTTCCAGATTACCGCGCATCATGTCTACCAGCTCCTGTGGTGCTTTAAAACCAAACGGCGCCGGATTTCCGATATTTAATTTTAAAATTTCAACGCCCTGCTCAATCATGCGGTTGGCTTCGTCCATGACCGGACCTCTGATGTCATAACAAACGTTGTCTAATTTTGATGATTTTGCAAATGTTCTCATTTTCTTTACGCCTTTCTTTTCATCATTCATTTTCCGGTGTCTTAAAAATTAATTCGATATCTGTAAATGTCACATCGGCATTTCTTGAAACAAACATTCCCGCATAAACGTGTTCTGCATCAATGCTGGTCAGCCGGAAGTCAAATCCGCCTGTTATGGTCTGTTCTTTGCCGAAGGTGCAGGCATATCCGTCCTGTGTGCTTTCTATCTGAAGTTCAACGACATCGCCCGGTTTGTATGCTCTGGTGCAGATTCCACCCTTCACCAGTTCACCGCTTTTTCTTGCAAAGCAGTTCCAGCACTGCGCTCCGTGTGTCAGCAAAAGCGGTGCCGCCGCTACATAATCTCCTAAAATATCCGCCGTCGTTTTATCCACATAACAGTCATCACGCACCATTAATCCAAAGGATACCTGATCATTTAAAAAATAATCGTGAATTACGGCTTTTGCCCGCAGAATAAACGGTCTGTCCGCCGGAATTTTTTTATAATACATCGCTATGCCGTCCGATACTGCCGCGATCTTTCCGCAGTTATTTTTGACTGCAATATGTACTGCATTTTCACCTGCCGGTTCTAAAACAAAATGCTCTTTGGACACTTCTTCAAGCACATCGCCGAATACCGTACCCGAAAAGCCTGCCGCATCTTCCCAGAAACGGCTCTTTGGTAAATCCGAGGTAAATACAACCGGGTGATATTCAGGATTGGATACTAAATATTTACTACGGTCTAAGACTTCTTTTTCATCCGTATCCAAAATGTGTTCGGAAAGCCCTGCCACCTGCTGATTCTTTACTTCATTCAGACAAAGACACGCATTGACCCTTGCACCCCATACATTAGTGTGCGTATTATCCACGCTTGCCGCTTTATCAGACGTCCACGCATGTAAATACACCGTTTCGTCTTTTCCGAGTGTTTCATAAAGTGCCTTTGTCATCTTTGTCATATCCACAACCGGAAGCCCCAGTGTTTTTCCAAGTTCCCGGACTGCCTGCGGATAATCTCCGCCCGGATACGTGCCAAAATCCTGTGTCACATGCAGATCCTGCGCATTCCATTCACCGGTTTTTGTTCTTCTGACAATCGGTGTGCATAAAATCACCTGACAGCCGGCTTTCTGTGCCGGTACAATATAATTATCATATAAAGATGCCGCAAATGAACCTGCCGTTTTATAGTCCCCCTGTGCTGAGGTGAAACGGGCTTCTTCCGTTTTTTCATCGTTGTGTCCGAAGCCAATCAGCAAAAAGTCGCCTTTCTGCATACCGCCCGTCAATTCTTTATACTGTGGCTCTGTCGTATAGCTTTTACTGCTCCGCCCCGACAGTGCAATATTTTTCACTTCAACCGCATCATCTAAATACGCCGCCAACTTTGTTCCGTATCCGTACCTCGGATAGTAATATTTATCGTTAAAACTGCTTAATGTTGAATCTCCGATAACCCATAAAACTTTTTTTCTTTCTTTCATGCTGTTCTCCAATTCCGCAGGCATTTCTGCTAATATGATTCATATATTCTACCACCGACATATCACACATTTCAATAGTCAATTGACCCGACTTTTGTGTATAATTCATTTTGTTTTTACATAGATTTATAAAAATATAACTGACCTGCCTGCCAAAGGAGATTTATGTGCGGAATAGCCGGATTTTTCGATGCTGACGCATCTTTTTTATCAAATGAAGAACAATATCAGATACTGCTTGCAAAAATGGGACGGACTTTAAAACACCGCGGACCGGATGCCTCCGGCACACTGCTCTGCAACCGGTGCGGACTGGCACACCGCCGCCTTTCAATTATTGATATTACGGGCGGCGCACAGCCGATGTCAAAAATTTATTCGGACTACCACTATCACATTGTATACAATGGTGAAATTTATAATACAGATGATTTACGTCACAAACTCACCACCCTCGGGGTTCATTTTAAAACCACTTCAGACACGGAGGTTTTACTGCTGGGTTTCATTCACTTTGGACCGTCTTTTATTCAGGATGTGGATGGCATTTTTGCACTTGCCGTTTATGATGAACGCCACGAAACGCTGACACTATTTCGCGACTGCTTCGGTGTAAAGCCGCTTTTTTACACACAGACCGGAAACACTTTCGTTTTTGCTTCCGAATTAAAGGGACTTTTTTGCTATCCCGGCATTGCACCCGCTGTTGACAGTAACGGACTGAATGAAATTTTTTCCTTAGGTCCTGCCCACACGCCCGGCTGTGGTGTCTATAAAAATGTGCATGAGGTTCTGCCGGGTTCTTATTTAAGTGTTTCGCGTGCCGGTGTCCGAGAAACGACCTATTTTCGGCTGGAATCCCACCCACATGAAGATTCCTACGAAACAACCATTGCAACTGTCCGTGAACTGCTCACCGGTGCAATCCGCCGCCAGATGATTTCCGATGTTCCTATCTGTACTTTCCTTTCCGGAGGAATTGATTCCAGTCTGGTATCTTCCGTATGCGCAGGGGAGTTAAAAAAAGAAGGAAGACAGTTAAAGACCTTTTCCTTTGACTTTACGGACAATGAGAACTATTTTCAATCAAACAGTTTCCAGCCTTCCATGGATAAACCGTATGCCGCAAAAATGGCTTCTTATTTAAACAGTCATCATACTTATCTGGAATGTACCAACCAAACACAGGCGGATTATCTTCTGCGTTCCGTAAAAGCGCACGACCTGCCGTGCATGGCAGACATTGATTCCTCGCTCCTTTATTTCTGCGAGCAGGTAAGCCATACGCACAAAGTTGTACTGACCGGTGAATGTGCCGATGAGGTATTCGGCGGCTATCCGTGGTTTCACCGTGAATCCATGTTAGGCTGCGGCACTTTCCCATGGACACCGACCCTTGCCCCGCGGAAATCACTTTTAAATGCGGATTTTGCAAATGCCCTGCATATGGAAGATTATGTGAAAAATGCCTATGACCGCGCTGTCAGTGAAGTTGATATTCTCCCTATGGAAAATGAAACAGAAACGAGCCGCCGCCGTATCGGCTACTTAAGTATCAGATTTTTTATGCAGACATTGTTAAACCGCATGGACAGAACCAGCATGAACACAGGACTGGAAGCGCGTGTGCCTTTTGCCGACAAACAGCTTGTTTCCTACGTTTTTAATATCCCGTGGGAAATGAAAGCAAAAGGCGGACTGGTTAAAAATATTCTGCGCCAGTCTGCCGTGGGACTGCTGCCGGATGAAATTTTGTTCCGCAAAAAAAGTCCATATCCCAAAACCTACAATCCGTACTATGAAAATCTGCTGTCTGCCCGCTTAAAAGAAGTATTATCCGACGGAAGCAGTCCGCTCCTGCCGCTCATTGACCGCACCGCCGTACAGAAGTTTTTAGACAATCCGAAAGACTACGGTCAGCCGTGGTACGGACAACTGATGGCCGGTCCGCAGATGACTGCCTATCTGTTGCAGATTCACTACTGGCTGACAGAGTACCATGTGACGATTTTATAGAATGATTTAATAAAGAAAATTAATTTTGACACAGTGAAATGTACCTGTTAAATATCTGTTAAACGGTTTAAAAATGTTTAAATGTCCCGGTCAAAGTGTTAAACGCACGTTTTTTAGAGAGCGCACGCTGACACTTTGACCGGGACATTTTTTATTCTTTGTAGCCCTTTTAGGGTTAATTTTCCTGTTTATTTCCCTGTCAAAACGGCGAAGCGATGACCGGCTGTATCTGCTTTCCCTGCAAAGCTGCTTCAATTGTATCCGGTATCTTTTCCACATGTGCTATCATGGAATGGTGCTTCTTTTCATAGTTATCCTGTCCAAACGGCACAAAATAAATATTTTTAATATTCATCAGCGTGCCGATATTTTTAAAATTCATGCCGAGCGCATCGTTGGTGGAAATTGAAATCACCAGTGGCTTTTCATTGCGCAGATGTGCTTTTGCCGCCATTAACACGGGCGTATCGGTAATGCCCGCTGCGAGCTTGGCAATCGTATTTCCGGTGCAAGGTGCAATCACCAGCGCATCCAAACTGCTTTTCGGCCCAATCGGTTCTGCTTTTGCAATGGTATCAATGACCTGCTCTCCTGTAATCTCACAGATTTTTTTGTGGAAATCTTCTGCTTTGCCAAACCGTGTATCCATATGTTGTACATTTTCGGAAAAAATAGGAATTACTCTCATTCCCGATGCTGTCAGTGTTTTGATGACACCTGTCATTTTATCAAAGGTGCAAAACGAGCCTGTTATGGCTATACCGATAGTCTTCTTTTCCATGCCGATTCTGCCTTTCTTTAATTGATATGTTGTTCAATGACTTTCATTAAAACTTCCGCCGAGCGCTTCGGCGCATATTTGCCCGGCAGACCGAGTGCCTGTACCGCATTCATTTTATTTGCCCGGCAATACTCAAAATCCGTTCCTCCAGGTCTGGAAGCGATGTCTATAATCGTCACTTCACCGCTTACATTTTCAAGTTCCTTAGATGTCAGCACTTTTTTAGGAACAGTATTAAAAATATACGCATACTCTTTTCCGTATTTCTGCAAATGCGGCAGTAACGGGAATGGTACGCTGTCAAATCCAAAAGCTTCCGCCTGTGCGCGTGCGCTTTCCTTTCGCTCTGCCACGGTCACACGGCTGTACATGCGCATGAGCCGGTCTGCCAGTACTTTTCCGCATCGTCCGTATCCTATTAAAAGACTTTTTGCACCGCACAGATTGATTGTACTGTGAAGAATCGCTTCCGCAACCGCACCTTCTGCCGTTGCCACCGCATTATGATACGCCGTGTCATCTTCCTGCATATACTCAACAAACTCCGGCACATTTTCCACCAAATTTTGTCCGGTTTCTTTTTTGGGCAGGTTACAGCCGAAAATGAGTTGTCCTCCATGCACGGAATCCGCCACCTGGTCATAATACGCCCTGCTGTCCGAAACCGGCAGAAGTACCGCATCATACTCTGCCGCATCAACCGGTGTCAGTGTCTGAATCCATTCTGTATGATGTCCCTGCTGTTCTAACATTTCTTTTAAATATTGCTGTCTGACATCGGTGCCCATCAGCAAAAATTTCTTTTTCATATGCGCCTCCCATTTCCCTATAATTTATCCTATGCCATAAGACCTGTCCTTGATTATACGCGCTTGAATTCCTTTCGGAAATAGGTTATACTATAATATAATTATTTTTACATTTTATATAGTTTTATAAAATGTTGTGGAGGGATTTTACATATGTCAATTACGGCTAAAGAATTAGCAAAACAACTGGGGCTTTCGCCGTCCGCTGTATCCATTGCTTTAAACAACAAGCCCGGAATCAGCACCGAAACACGAAAGAAAATTTTAGATGCGGCGCGCGTAAGCAACTACGACTTTTCAAAAATCGGAGAGAAAAAAACAACAGCTGGTACGATTTATTTTTTAATTTATATTAAAGACGGCGCGGTTGTTTATGAAAATCCGTTTATCACACAGGTTCAGGAAGGTATTGCCACCGCCTGCGCACAGCATGAATACAAACTGCTGGTACGGAATCTCTATGAAGAAGGGGACGTTTTAGAACAGTTAAACAACATCATTTATTCAAACTGTGCCGGACTGATTATTTTAGGAACGGAAATGCAGAAGCCTGATTTTATGTATCTGAAAAACCTGACTGTGCCGATTGTGCTTTTGGATACTTACTGCGACTTTCCGAATGTGGACTGCGTGATGATTAACAATATGCAGGGTGCTTTTAATGCAACGGTTCGTCTGATTCACAAGCACATCGGACAACCGGGATATTTACACTCCTCTTATCCGATTCATTCCTATGAGGAACGGGCTGAAGGCTTTTACCGCGCACTGCGCAAAAACGGACTTCCATCTTCCAAATCGGTTGTCCACCTGCTCTCGCCTTCCGTAGAGGGCGCTTATGCAGATATGCTGGAACTGCTGGAACAAAACACGCCGCTTGCTTCCTGTTATTTTGCAGACAATGACAATATTGCCATCGGTGCAATGAAAGCTTTTCAGCATAAAGGTTATAAAATACCGGCGGATATTTCGATTATCGGCTTTGACAATATGCCGTTAAGCACCAGCGTAATTCCGGCATTAAGCACGATTCACGTTCCGAAGCAGAATCTTGGCAAAACCGCTGCAGAACGATTGATTAGTGTGATTGAATCGGATGAATACTATTCTGTGAAGATTGAAATTTCCGCGACGTATATTGCGCGGAAGTCGGTGATTTAAGGGGGCAGAAAACACCCCGCTATCTCAACGTTGGCACTTGACTTCGATAGCGGGGTGTTTTCTGCCTGTGGAGTGGTGGTGGCTAAACAGTACTTCTGTCTTACCGTTGGCACTTAACTTCGATAGCGGGGTGTTTTCTGCCTGTGGAGTGGTGGTGGCTAAACGGTACTTCTGTCTTACCGTTGGTGCTTGACTTCAATAGCGGGGTGTTTCTGCCTGTGACTTCCAGTGCAAATTTTACTTACCTTTATGAATAAACGTAACAAAAAGCTGCAGCCCAGTGGTATTCCACCACCAAGCCGCAGCCTTTTATTCATTTATTCAGTTGGTTTACTTACTTATTTAATGACTTTAAAACAGCATTGCTTAATGAACCGACTGTCTTGTTGTAGTAATCCATACCTTCATCTACTGTCATGTAACCCAAAGCTACCTGTGCAATAACATATGTTCTTGCTGTGTTAATATCACCGATATTATTAGATAACTCTGCTGTCATCGGAAGCGGTACGGCTACCTGAGAGTTTTCAGCGAAGAATTCACCGTTTTCTCTTGCAACTTCAGGAATTAAGGATTCACCTACATAACCATTTGTGAAGTTTGCAATAGAAAGGATTGGGTCAATGTGGTTCTTTGTCTGCCACTGATCCGGTTTTTCAATACCCGGAAGGTAATGGAACTGTCCTTCTGTGTATGTCTTTGGCTGGTCTTCCTTCTTCTCTACCGTAACTGTTTCTGCCTTATCATCCCAGTGCGTACCCTTTGCACCGTGTGTCCAAAGCATCTGTACATCGCCGCCGTCTAACATCTTATCAATGAAATACTTAAAGATTCCTTCCGGATTCTTTGCGGCTGATGTGATACACCAGCATGGTGCGATTCTTTCTGTATAAGCACCCAGTTCTTTGATTGGCTTAATGGCAATGAGTTCATCGTCCAAGCCCTTGTTTGAAAGGTTTGTCTTTAACGTATTTGCCCATGTACCTGCCCAGTATGTAAATACACCGGTTTCTGTTGACGGGTCTGTTGAATAGAACTTATCTCTTGCATTGGCTGTTGAGTTATTTACGGATTCCTTATCAATAACACCGTCATTTACGGCTGTCTGGATTCTTTGAAGAGCTTCTTTCATTTCCTGCTGGGCAAATCCATCTACATATTTTCCTGAAGTATCCTTGTAGAAAGTATACTGTGCTTTCTGATAAAATTCAGGCAGATAGTTTGTATTCGGTGCTTCCGGATGGATAAAACCAGGAGAAGAAATAACATAATGTCCCATTGTCTGTGCCATCTGCTTTAAATAGCCGTAATATGTATTAAAATCCATCTGTACATCTTTTACCTTGGAAACATCAATGCCTGCCTTGTCAAGCCATGCTTTCTTTACATATGTACAACATCCGTTACCACGGTAAAGAGATAATCCGTACATTGCCTTTGTTCCATCTTCACCGTTTACCATCAGTGCGGAAAGAACATTGTCGGCTGTGCTGATTAATCTTCCGGAATTCTTTGTTTCTGAATGTTCCCATGCATCTGTCATATTCCAAAGGAAACCGTTTGATGCATACAGTGCATAATAATCAGATGAAAGCAGTACAACGTCCGGCATGGTATCGTCTGAGTTAAATGCATTGGCTACGGCATCATAGTAACTTGCATGGTCAGGACGTGTCCATTTAATATCAAGTCCTGTTGCTTCATTTAACTGCTTGTAAAATGCCTCTGCTCCATTTGTTTCTGTAACAACTGTACCATCACACATTACGGTAAATGTATCCGGCTTTGTTACTTCTTTGTTTTCTGATGTTCCCTGGCTTGTTGTTCCTTTACTGCTTCCGCAGGCTACCAGTCCGAGTACAGACGTTACGGTAAGACCTACCGCAGTAAGCTTTTTCACTGTTTTTCTCATAAAACACCCTCCAATTAGTTTTATTTTGTAAAAAGTTTTATAGGTTTATGATGATGTATTGGTTAGGTACATCATATTGTGTATTATATGTGCAGATTGTACTAAATGAAATACATTTTTTAGTAGATTTACTAAATTTTTACCTAAATTGCAAACCATTTTTACAAATCTTATTTATGAAAGTGCTTTAAAAAACAAAATTACGGTGTCAGATAGTTTTCACGGATATGCTGTTCCCTTGCTTTAACCTCCGCTTCAAACTCCCTTGCCGACATCAAAAGGCACCCCTGCCCACGGATAATCACCTGTTCAAGCCCATCCGAGGTTGCAACCGTGACTTTATATTTTCTGCCATTTTCATGTGCAAATTTTTCAATATAAGCATCTGCCGTTTCAGCTTCTTTTGTGTAGACCACATGAATATTGTAATAATCCGTAAACTCTGTCACATGTCCTTTCACACGGTACGCATCAAATACAACAATCAGCTCACACTGGCGGCTTCCCTGATAATTGCACAAAATGTCCAAAAGCCGGCCTCTCGCACTGTCAATATTGACAGCCGCCAGCTCCTTTAATTCCTGCCATGCAAAAATAATGTTATAGCCGTCTACTAAAAGATATTCCTTCTGCGCCGGCTGGTCGTAGCTGCGCACTGTCATTCCCGAAGTCTTTGGCAGTGTATCCACGCGGGTAATCGTTCTTTTTTTCGTACCGGTACGCGGCATGGACTTATCCCTTTTATTGGCATAATAGGTCTGGCGTAAAATCTCATCAATTTCTTCCGTGCCAATCCACTCATCCGACACGCTTCTTGCAGCAGCTTTCTGCGGCTGCATCTCGTCTTTACGCTTTTCCTTTAAAATGCTTTCAAGATGCATATACTCCGGCACTTCCTGCCAGCCGACTACAAACCCCGAACCGTGCGCACAAAAGACAGAATCCGCCGGATTGTCCAAATCCCGTTCCGCAATGTAGCCGCATGTTTTTAAAACTTCATTCTGATTGTGACAGACTTCATAACCTTTCAGGTTACAGAACAACCTGCCTGTACCCTTGCTGTAGGCAACCACTTCTTTATAGTAGTCTTTCATCGTAGAAACCGGGGCTTCTCCCGTAATCACTGCCATGCCTGCTTCGTGTGTCTGCTGTAACGCAAATGTGCCGCACATCCTTTCAATATCCGTCATTGCCCTGCCGACTGCCGTTTCCGGAATTTCCAGCCTGAATTCATAATACGGTTCTAATAGCACACTTTCTGCCTGCATTAAGCCCTGCCGCACCGCACGGTATGTCGCCTGTCTGAAATCGCCGCCTTCAGTGTGCTTCTGGTGTGCCCTTCCCGCCTTTAACGTAATCTTCATATCGGTAATAACACTGCCGGTCAGCACACCTAAATGTTCTTTTTCATACAAATGCGTCAACACCAGTCTCTGCCAGTTTTTATCGAGCTGTTCCTCACTGCAGTCTGCGGCAAAGACAAGCCCGCTTCCCCGCGGCAGCGGTTCTAAAAGTAAATGAACCTCCGCATAGTGGCGCAGTGGTTCAAAATGTCCTACACCCTCTACCGTATTTTGAATGGTTTCTTTATAGACAATGCTTCCCGTGCCGAATTCCACGCTGACACCAAACCGCTCCTGTATCAGGCTTTTTAAAATTTCAATCTGTACTTCGCCCATCACCTGTACATATATCTGCTGTAATTTTTCATTCCATACAATATGTAACTGTGGTTCTTCTTCCTCTAACTCCCGCAGCTTCGGTAAAAATACCGCCGCATCACAGCCTGCCGGAAGTTCAATACAATACGTAAGCACCGGCTCTAAAAACGGAACAACCGTCCCTGCCTGTGTGCCAAGCCCCTGTCCCGGATACGTCTTTGTCAGTCCCGTTACCGCACAGACCACACCGGCTTGCACCTGCGCCGGTGCGGTATATTTTTCACCGGAATAAATGCGGATTTGATTGACCTTTTCCGACCATTTTTCCGAATCTTTTCCGCCGCTTAACAAATCTTTGTTCTTTAAAATGCCGCCGGTCAGCTTCATATACGTCAGGCGCGCACCCTGCTCATCTCTTGCGATTTTAAATACGCGCGCCCCAAACTCCTTTGTATATGCCGGCTGTTTTGCATACAGTGTCACCGCCTCAAGCAGTTCCTTTACACCGGTCATTTTTAATGCCGAACCGAAAAAGCACGGAAAAAGCTCTCTTGATGCAATCAGTTCTTTGATAACGTCCGTTTCAATACTGCCGCTATTCAGATAATCATTTAATACTGATTCATCACAAAGCGCCACATTTTCAAAGAATTCTTCCGGATTGTCGTCTTTTTTTGAAAAATCCACACACGAAACACTAAACTCCCGCTGTAACTGTGATAAAACCGCCTGTTTGTCCGTTCCCGGCTGGTCCATTTTGTTGACAAATAAAAATACCGGGATTTTATACCGGTTTAACAGACGCCACAATGTCCGTGTATGCCCCTGTATGCCATCTGCGCCACTGACAACCAGAATGGCGTAATCCAGTACCTGTAATGTCCGCTCCATTTCTGCCGAAAAATCCACATGTCCCGGCGTATCTAACAGCGTTATCTCACAGTCTTTCCAATAAATCTGCGCCTGCTTTGAAAAAATCGTAATACCGCGCGTCCGCTCCAGTTCAAAATTATCAAAATATGCATCTTTATTATCTACTCTGCCGACTTTACGGATACTTCCCCCTGTATACAAAAGCCCCTCTGACAAGGTCGTCTTTCCCGCATCTACATGGGCAAGGACTGCCATACAGAATCTTTTTATTTTATGTTCCTGCTGATTCATTCTTCTGCACCCTGCTCTTTCCTGTGAATATAATGTACATTACATTCTATCATGCACGCAAAATGTCTGCAATCCCTCATTCATTTGCGGAATTGCAGACATTTACCCTCATATTTTATTTTCTTTTATCTGGTTTTTACACTGCGGCTGCCTTGTCTAAAATTTCATTTAATGCAGCCTGGCTGCTTGTGTGGCATCTGATAATATTCGCATTGGCGCGTTCAGCTTCAACAACTGCGCAGCGCGCCATTTTATGCGACACCGTATTGGTAAATAAAATCACCAGATCCGGGCTTCCAATCTGGCTTGACAGATTTGCACTCATCTGTGTAAATACCTTCGCCTTACATTTATGTTCTTTACAGATTTTCTTGTATTGACTGACCATTCGGTCATGTCCCCCAACAATTACAACACTCATGCTTTCTCCTTATCTGACTAGACAAGCTGGCTTCCCAGCTTTTCACAAGCCGCTATTGCTTCATCATCCGGTGCTTCCATGCAGATAACGCCTTCTCCTCCAACAATTTCTGCACCTGCTGCTTTCATTCTTTCTTCCCAGTCTCTCATCCACTGACCGTCACCCCAGCCATAAGAACCGAATAAACCGATTTTCTTGCCGGATACACTCTTTTCAAGTTCTTCCACAAAAGGTTCCATTTCCGATTCCTCAAGAACCTCTGCACCCATTGCCGGGCATCCTAATGCAAATACAGCTTCACCCGCTAAATCCTGTGGTGTAATATCCGATACCGCAACACATTCCGCGCTGCCGCCTGCTGCTGTAATTCCCTTTGCAACTGCCTCTGCCATTGTCTGTGTGTTGCCTGTCTGTGACCAATAAACTACTTTTGCCATGTTCATCCTCATTTCCTGCACTGGTTTGTGCATATTTTTTTAGTCTGCTTCCTTTAGATGACTGCTTCCCGCAGTTCCTCATAATGAAACATCATTATTATTTCCTGAATATCCATTCCGTATGACAGCAGCCGTATCATCTGTTCTTTTGCCTGTTCAAAACGTCCAAACAAATCCATCTTCTGCTGTAAATCAGAATAGACCTTCCAATAGCCTGTATAGAGAAAATTCCTGCCCCGGTTGTTAATAAAGCCTTTTACATCTTCCAGCGGATATCCTAAAAGCACACCCATTTCATGTGGAAAATCCTTTGTTGCACACAGGTTGTCGCAGTAACGCTTTTTGAATAAATCCAAAACATCTTCTACCGCAAACTGTGTGTATCCGTAGAATTTTAAAAATGCTCTCGTATCCGCTTCTAAAAGCTGCTGCTGTAATTCCTGCTCCTTGTACAGCAGAAGAATGACTTTTTCATCTGTCTGCCGCAGCAGATAACAGGAAATATCCGTTTGCTTTAATACCTCAAGTATACACGGATAAAACGCCCGGCTTATACTTAACATATTGGAAACCTTTAATCCGGCAAGCACCGGTGCGCATTGCAGAACCATCTGCAAATCCACTGTACTGCTGTCGATTTTCTGCACAAGCTTTAAAATCTCCCGGCTCATACTTTCTCCTCCATATAAAACCATAGTTAGTTTTATCTAACCTCTTTACAATGGTTAGTATACACTAACCTATTATATCCGTCAAGTATCTTTTTATTATTTTTTATGTGCAGTCCGGTATCTGCACAAAAAAAGGTCCGGACGATTTCTCACCATCCGGACCTTTTTTTGTGTGTACCGCATTTTTACACACTCAGCTTTTTATCCATTAACCATGCTGATGCCACATACAGCACTGTGTTAATAACAAGGAAGAAAAGAATTTCCACACTGCTTTGCATTACCTGTGAAGATTTGCTTATCGCATTTAAAATTGCATTATCGGCACTTACAACTCCCCAGAAGCATAAAATATATGCCACAAAAACGATAAATGAGGTCAGCTTAGTTTTATGCACCAGTGTATATATCAGCGTTTCCACAAAATATCCAAGCACTACAATAAATACCCATGTAACAAAAACCGTCAAAATCGTCTGTGCTACAAAACCCCAGTCCACTCTGACAGAATAATTAATTTCTAAAATGTTCTGGACCAGTGTCATCAGTTCTCTGACACTGCTGTACTTTATCAGGAAAACCGAACCGCACAACACCGCCACGATACCGTAAATCAGCATGGTAAAAAAGATTTGCAGTACCGCCGAAATCATTTTTGCACCGAGAATCTCATAGGAAGACTTCGGAACAAGAAACAGCATATAACTCTGTTTGGTCTTTAAATCCTTATCATATACGCTCAAGCTTTCTACCGCCACATACAATCCCGCAAAAACCATAACGGTAAATATCAGCATGGTTGCGATTGCCGCATGGGTTTCCTTATCTATCACGCACGCAATTCCGAAATACAGTGTCAGTACCCCTAATATTGCCGCAATGATTATTTTTGAAAACATCTGCTTTTTAAATTCATACTTCATCAGCTTTAACATACTCTTAACCTCTCTTTCCGTCCTTACGCATATATTTCCTTATAAAGTTCTACAATCGATTTACTGTGCTGTTCCCGAAGCTGTTCTGCTTCTCCCTGCAAAATGTTTCTGCCCTCTTTGATAAAAATGACTGAATCCACGACCGCTTCAAGCTCATCGACCAGATGACTTGAAATCACCACGGTACTTTCATCATCAACAGCATTTATAATGGTTGTAATAATCTTTTCCCTTGCAATAATGTCAATGCCGTTTAACGGTTCGTCTAACAGATAGAGCTTTGCTGCTCTTGCAAGTGTTGCCGCAATCTTTAGTTTGGCTGCCATACCGGAAGAAAGTTTATTGGCTTTATCTTCCATTCGCAGCTCCATATCCGCAATCAGCTTTGTGTATTTATCCATATCAAAATCCTCAAAAAAGTCCTGATAATATACTCCTACATCCTTGACCGTCATAAAGGAGTAAAAAAAGCTCTCAGTCGGCAGATAGGCAATTTCTCTTTTGGACTGCACGCCTATCGGCTCATTTTCATAAAGAATCGTTCCGCTTGTCGGCTTTACAAGCCCTGCAATCATCTTCATAAACGTCGTCTTTCCACTCCCGTTCGGTCCTAAAAGAGCATAAATCCTGCCATTTTCCAGTGACAGGCTGATATTCTCCACCGCTGTCTTATTAAAATACGTTTTCTTAACATCTGAACAATTTAACATAAATTCCTCTCCATTCTGCATTTCTGCTTTTAAAATCCCGCCGACACCTCTGCCAGCAGTTCCTCTTTGCTGTATCCTAAATCCTGCATTTCTTTGACAAAATTCCTGATAAATTCCTGTGCCATCTCCTCCCGCATAGATTTAAATACGGCTGCATCCTCGGTTACAAATGTTCCAAGTCCTCTTTTGGTATAGCACATATTCTGAAGTTCCATCTCTTTATAAACCCTCCCCGCTGTATTCGGATTAATGTGATATAAAACCGCCAGTTCTCTTGTGGATGGCAGTTTCGCACCCATTGGAAGCTTTCCTGTGATAATATCCTTTTTTATCTGATTGATAACCTGAATGTAAATCGGGATATTATTTTCAAATTCCATTCGTCGTCCTCCTTTCTTTTGTGTATCAGTGAACTAGTTATATAGTACACTATGATAATAGTGTTGTCAATATTCTTTTTTCAAGAAATTTTTCTGTCCTTTTATGCAAAAAAGATTCATACAAAAAAGCACCGAAACAGCCGCTGTTACTGTTTCGGTGCTTTTTAAAGTTATTTATAGAGAACCACGATGTCCTCCGGCTCGATAAACGTCTTTCCGTCCGGAATAATGTTGCGTTCATTTCTCTTAATCAGCGCAATCAGGACATTTTCCGGGAGATTTAGGTCTTCGATTCTTTGGTTGCCCCATGGATGATTTTTGTCGATAAAAATTTCTTCCAGTCCTTCGTCATCATCCGGGTTATAGGTCGGCACGCTTAAAATCAGGCTATCCCCTGCCAGAATCTGCGTATTGCCGCGTGTGATAATCGTTTCGTCATCACGCTTAATCATGAGCGCCAATGCGCCTGTCGGCATATGTACCTCGCTGATATGCTTATTTTCCCAGTTATGCCCCTTTGGAATATACATACGCATCAGCGTAATTGCCGATTCTTCCTGATAGTCATTAAATGTCTTCTGGACATCTGCCTTATCATCAATCATATCCAGTTTCCGTGAAACATACGGAAGCAGTGTGCCCTGTACCGCAACAGATAACAGCGAAATCATAAAGACAATGTGAAATAAATCCCTTGAAATGTCATTGCCCGCAGCCATGGCAAATATCGAGAATACAATCGATGAAGCACCTCTAAGCCCCGCCCACGAAACCAGCAGACATTGATTCAGTGAACAGTGAAACGGCTTTAAAATGAGCAGAACCGTGAGCGGTCTTGCAATCAGCAGGATAAACAGTGCGATAACAATCGCCGTTCCCATGATATACGGAAATTTGTGCGGAAATGACAGCAGACCCAGTAAAAAGAAAATCACAATCTGGGATAATCCCGTCACTCCGTCAAAAAACGGAATAATTTCTTTTTTATTGCGGATACTGCTGTTTCCCATAAGAATCCCCAAAAGGTAGATACTTAAAAATGCATTTCCGCCCACCAGTGACGAAAAGCCCATGCCAAACAGCACCAGCGCCAGTATAAATACCGTATACATACCGTTTGTTACCACTCTTGTCTTTGTCAGCACCCATATACCAAATGCGGCAAGCACAACACCGATTGCCACACCGTATACAATCTGCGCAAAAATAGCATACGGCACAGTTGAAAGATTTTCACCGTTGACCAGAGAAATACCAACCACCGTCAGCATATACGCCGTCGGGTCATTACTGCCGCTTTCGATTTCAAGCAGGGAAGCCACGCCGTCTTTTAAATTCAGCTTTTTCTTTCGTAAAATGGAAAATACACTCGCAGCATCCGTACAGGAAATGACCGCTCCCAAAAGGAAGCCCTCTGCGAAACGAAACTTTAATACCACACAGCAAAATGCCATCGTGAGAAACCCGGTCAGAAATACGCCGGCCGTTGACAATAACAATGATTTGACTGCAACCGGCTTTGCCGCCTTCCACTTGGTGTTGAAGCCGCCGTAAAACATAATAAATCCCAGTGCAATCGTACAAATCTGTTCGGTTACTGCAAAGTTATCAAATGGAATCTTTACAATTCCGTCACTGCCAAACAGCATACCGATTCCGATAAACAAAATTAACGCAGGCATTCCGAATTTGCCCGAAAACTTATCCGCAATAATACATAACACCAGTATTAATGCTATCAACATCAATTCTACTACCATTCTTCCTCCTGTTTTCCCATTTTTATGCTGTCAAAGCATCCTGTTATGCCTGACATCTTTTATTAGAATATCATATAAATTGTCAGAAAAAAAGCACAGATCCGAATTTTTATTCAGACTTGTGCTTTTTATTCTAAACCATTTTGCTATAAAACAGACTTCTATACAGATTCCATGCACTGCGCTGCCTGCTGTTCTATCTGTTTCTCAATCTGATTTCTGTCTTTACCGGTTACAAACACCAGTTCGCTGTACAATTTATCCTCTGCCAGCTTAAAATAGCGGTCGTCTAAAACCGTTGCTTTTTTGCCGCTTGAGAGCCGTTCCTGTCTGCGCAGATACATATTTTTAATAATTTTTACCAGTTCCCGCAAATCACAGCTTTTGATTGCTTCTTTATATACATTTTCCCGCAGCTTTTCATTTTCAACCCATGCCGCCTGAATTGCAGGAATTTCACGAATCAGCGTGTCTGCCTCCTGCTTTGTAATGACTTTGCGCGTCTGGACTTTGCTGCTTTCCACCGGACTGTAAATCCGCCCGTTCTTTTCCTTTTGCGGAACCAGCAGATAATACTGCCTTTTAGAACTGCCGCCCGGCAGTTCCAGTTGTGTAATGTCTTTTACTTCACAGATTCCGTCGTTTCCATGTACCACATACTCACCGATCTGAAACATTGTTTCCTCCATTCTTCTGCAAACCAACATTTTACCTACATATTTGTGATACCTGCGAATTGTTCCGTGCTGTGCACTCCCACAATCCGCCCTGGTATCATCTTCATTTTAAAGGATTTTTCCCCTTTTCGTAAGTTCTTTTTTTATTTTTTCCAGTTTTTTGCAGATTAAACAATATTTCTAAATAACCTCCGGTGAATAAGCGATTATTAATTTTATCCGAGTGCTACGTCTAATATCATCATCACGACAAATCCCACACCAAAGCCCAGTGTTCCGATGTTGGAGTGACTGCCTTCAGAGGCTTCGGGAATTAATTCTTCTACCACGACATAAAGCATGGCACCTGCGGCAAATGATAAAATATAGGGCAGAATCGGTGTTAAAATGCCCGCAAATGCAATCGTAATCACTGCTCCTATCGGTTCTACAATGCCTGAAAGCGTGCCGTATACAAATGCCTTTAAACGGCTCTGTCCCTCACTGCGAAGAGGCAGTGAAATCACCGCCCCTTCCGGGAAATTCTGAATGGCGATACCCATCGCAAGTGCCGCCGCCCCGGCAAGCGTAATTGTTCCTTCCCCGGACAGATATCCGGCAAATGCCACACCGACTGCCATACCCTCCGGGATATTATGCAGCGTTACCGCAAGGACAAGCATCGTTGTTTTTTTTAAATGGGCAGGCAGCCCTTCCGACTTTTCCGCTCCTAAATGCAGGTGCGGCACCAGTCTGTCCATGAGCAGTAAAAATGCCATGCCGACGGCAATTCCCACTGCCCCCGGAACAAATGCCATTCTCCCCATATCCTCACTCATTTCAATCGCAGGAATTAAAAGTGACCACACGGATGCCGCCACCATAACGCCAGAAGCAAATCCCAGCAGTCCCTTCTGCACCAGCGCCGGTATCTGATTTTTTAAGAAAAATACACACGCTGCTCCCAGTGCCGTCCCCACAAACGGAATCAAAATTCCTATTAAAACATCAATACTCATACCCTCCTCCATTCTGCCGGCAAATCATACCAACGTTTCTGCAAGTTCAATTTACTTTGAACCGCACAACCGCCTTAAATAAATCTCCATCAATCTCGATTGAAAATGTTCCGTTCTGTACCTCTGTGAAGCTTTTCACAATCGCCAGTCCGATGCCACTTCCACTTTCGTGACGGGATTTGTCCCCGCGCACAAAACGCTCCACGATTTCTTCCGGTGTAAAATTCATCTGTGCTTCTGAAATATTTTTAAATACAATTTCCGTGTATTCAGGCTGTGCCGTGGCGCTCACATAAACCCGCGTGCCGGGCAGTGTGTACTTTGCAATATTCGTAAACAGATTTTCAAAAATACGGTACGTCTTATCACCGTCTAATGCCTGCACAATACCGTTTTCCGGTGCATCAAGAATCACCGTCAGATTTTTCTGTTTTAACAAATCCTCCGTTTCCGCCTGTGCCTGTTGTATCAGTGCAACGACATTCAGCTCCACGGGATTTAACTCAATATTGCCGCTGTTGACCTTGCTGACTTCAAACAAATCCTCAATCAGATTATTTAACCGGTCAATATAATGCTGTAAATTTTCCAGATACACCTGCTTATCCTGCTCGCTTACATTGTTCTGTCCCAGCAGTTCCGCATAATTTTTTATGCCGGTCAGCGGCGTTTTTAAATCGTGCGAAACGTTGCTTATCAGTTCTGTCTTCATGTTCTGCGATTTCATTTCCTCACAGACCGCCTTTTCAAAGCCGGTACGGACATTTTTAAATTCTTCACCCAGCGCATTAAAAATGCCGACATCCTGTATAATTTCTTCATCAAATCTGCCGTCTGCAAGCTGGTGTGCTTCTTTTAACAAAACCTGATAATCCTTCTGTACTTTTTTTAGCTTCTTTCTGATATAGAAAAACAACAGCACGCTGTAAAGGACTGAAAGCACAATACCAAAACTCCAAAAGCACGCAATCACACCGACGATTACCATCTGTATCAGTACATACTTTAAAAGCACCGTATCTGTTTTGTCGCTCAAATCCACCTCTGAAAGCTTTTCAAAGCGTCTTTTCACATTTCCGCAGATGCTTCCGATAAGGGAATCTTCTTTCCAATACCGGCAAAAACCTGATGTCAGCATATATTTGATTTCAAAAATACCCATGGCTGTAAACAATCCTGTAAGCATCATTCCGATAAACTGTAACACAACAGGCACAAGCTCTGCATACGGTATTCCAAGCATTTGCAGTGCTGTCTGCAATTCCCCGGTCATGGTATACACGCCCAAAAATGCCATGCCGATGTACGCAAGACAAAGCACCGTCCCTAAAAATGCCCATTTGATTTCCGCCTTTATTTTTCGCATAAATGCGAATGGGTTAACTTCCTGTTCCACACTCACCGGATAAAACAGAATATATAAACCGATAAAAAATACCATCATACAGCACGTAACAGCTAAAAATCTGCCGCTCATTTCTCCATGAACAAGATTCCCGGTATTGTACCAGATGATATCATTATTTTCAGTCAGATTCTGCGGAATGGCAAATTCAGCTTTGAGATTCTGCGGCACACGAAGCTGAATCTGGGATTTTGGAATACTCTTTCCATAAATCTCATACGTTTCTCTCGCATTGCTGGTAGAAATTGAGATACTGTTTTTAAGCAGCTGGTATGCACTCATATAAGTAAAATCCGTAGAAACATAATCTCCCGTACTTGTTACATTTCCATCGGCATCATAAGTAAATGTACTGTACATCTGATGGTCTTTTACAAAAAGTGACGTATCGCCGCCCTCTGTTTTTTCGCCGGTAGCCGTATTGGTAATACGATATGCAAAATTGGGCGAGTTGATAAAATCTGCCCTTGCTGTAAGCAGTTCTTCTTCCATAACATATTCCAGTTCTGAACGGATACTGTATGGAACATCTTCTCCCAGCGACAGCACGGAATAGTCTTTATTGACAACACGTGTCTGATCAAGCATAAACAGCAGCATTTCCCTGCTGACTGCACTGACATCTACTGTCTGCGTACCCTGATTTTCTGATTGAATATTCCGGCACAGCAAAATCATGCCGATTGATATCACGCTTAAAAGGGCCACAAGTCCAAGCACAAATACTCTTTTTTTCTTCTTTTCCATAAACGTTCTCCTTCCTGCAAACGTTTTTATTTTTCAATTTTGTAACCGATACCCCACACCACTTTCAGATACCGCGGATTTCTGGGGTTGACTTCAATTTTTTCACGCAGCTTTCTGACATGTACCATGATGGTTTCAGTGTTTATAGCTTCCTCTTTCCAGACATTTTCATAAATCTGTTCTGCCGAATAAACCCTGCCCGGTGAACGCATTAAAAGCTCCAAAATCGCGTATTCTTTTGGTGTCAGCTTTACGTTTTTTCCGTCCACCGTAAGCTGTTTGGTATACAAATCCAGTTCCAGTCCGCCTGCCGTCAGCGTATGCGCTTCTTCTGTTTCTTTTTGGGACGCGGCTGCCGCATTTTTTAACCGCAAAATCTGTTCATACCGGCGCAGATTGGCATGGACCCTTGCGAGCAGTTCCATTGAGCCAAAGGGCTTTGTGATATAATCGTCTGCACCGATATTTAACCCTGTGATTTTATCAATGTCTTCTGATTTGGCACTTAAAAATATCAACGGGAAATCATATTTTTCACGCAGCTTCATCGTCATGGTAATTCCATCCATAACCGGCATCATAATATCTACGATTGCCAGATGAATGGTGTGATTTTCTACCATTTCAAGTCCCTGTACGCCGTTTTCGGCTTCATAAACATAATACCCCTGATTTTTTAAGTAAATCGTTATGGCATCCCGTATTCCTTTTTCATCTTCAACAACTAATATATTAGCTTCCATTGCTTCCTCCTTTTCTAAGCATGCATGTAGTATAGGAAGGAAATCTTAGAAAGGAGTTTTGATTCTTCTTAAATTTTTCTTAACAAATTAAGCACTGTAATGTCGTTTTTATAAATCTGCCCTCTTGAGTGCTGCTTCTAAGCCTACTTTTCCTATTTTACGATACTGTAATGCCGCTGAAACACCGTATGATGCCATTCCCAGTACAACTGCCCACACATAATTTGCCGGGTCCACGTAGTAGGTAAGCCAGCCTGCCAGTTCCTGCATAAAATAGTCGTAAAGCACCCGCATCACAACAGCCGCAATGCCAAGGCTTAACAATACAGAAATCACGGCTGCAATCGTGGTAGACATCATATACAGCTTTGCGGTTTCTGATTTATTATACCCTAAAATACGCAGCATGGAAATTGCCGTTGCATTTTTTTCCACCACAATTTTTGACAGCAGATAGAAAATCAGGACTGCCATAAATACGGAAAATACTGTTATCAGCGGGAACATCTGTCCCATGGAATCCTTTAACTGTCGCACAACCTTTGTCATATCATCATATGTAATCGTTGCCGCTACTGCCTTACTGTCCAAATCGGTCAGTTCTTCATTGCTGAAATATCCGTTAAAATAGCCTTCTTCCTTGTCAAACAGTTCTTCAAACCGGCTGTTGCTTATAAATAACGTAAAGGATGCCGGATAAGGATACGTGCCAAGGATTTCAAATTCATAGGTGTCATCGCTGTACTCGTCTTTTAGCGCAAGCATATCGCCGACTGAAAGTTTATATTTTTCTAAAATACCCTCAGAAGCATAGACCCCGTTGCCGTTTTTGTGTAACTCAATGCCTGTAATGTAATCTGAATCTTCACGGATGCCGTAGACATTGATTTCTTCCTTTAATTTTCTGTCGGTTTTATCCAGTATCAGTGACTTGACCGCATACTTTTCCGCAGCTTCATTTTTCGTCTGCACCGGCATTTTTAACACGTACTGGTAATCGCTGATCATATTTTCCTCTACCAGCATACCGTAGTGGTCTAAAAGCGGTGTCATCAAAAGTCCGAAGAAAATGAGCAGACTTGCAAATGTTACGCCTAAAAACATCACAAGATAATTTACCTTGTTCTGAATCAGAATACGCATCCGGAATCTTGCCATAAAAGAAACCTTTGGCAGGCGCACTGCCTTTTTTTCACGCCAGTGGTTTAAATCGTGGCGCAGGAATTTAAGCGGTGATAATTTTAACTTTGTATACAATACAATTGTATTGACCACAATCATAATCATACACGGCACAACCGTTGTAATCACAAATGCATAAGGATTCCACAATGTAATATATGTCGGAAGACTGTAACTGTGATAATACATTCCTGCCATGACATCTTTAAATACTGTATATCCCAATATATTTCCCAGCACACAGGAAATCAGTGTTACCGTAACCGGAAGTGTAATATAGTGACGCAGCAGTTCACCTCTGGTAAAGCCAAGCGCCCTCATTGTACCGATTTCAGAAGCTTCCTTTTCAATAATGCTTGCAATCGTTACACTGAAAATAAATGACAGAATAACCATGATGACATATAAAAGTACCTGGATCATGCTCTTATCACTGCCCATATCATCACCCGTAAAATGAATGGCCTGATTTTCTACTGCCGGTGTAATATTGGTAATGCCCGCCCGCAGGGAAACGAGCTGTTTTAAAATGTCATCGGACAAATCACGCTGCTGTGAATCCGTCAAATCCGTCTTATTATTTTTCCATGAATATATGAAATGCTCCGTTCCTGCGTCCATTTTGTCATACTGACCTTTCGTTACAATGGCAACACCAAAATTTGTTGCATCAAACATCATATCCGAATTGTTCTGAAACTGCGTGCTGTAATCGGACAGTGCCACTGTTCCTACAATCTCAAGCTTCTCTCCACCAAGAACAACCGAATCCCCGATTTTTAATTCCCTGTTTTCGGCAAACAGGCGGTCGAGTGCAATCTCTCCGTCCTTCTGCGGTGCTCTGCCTTCCATGACACACACCAGATTTATATCATTTCTCTCGCCGAAAATACGCAGTGTCGCATTTGCGATGGCTTTTGGTACTTCCTTATAAAAGTTCTCATACAGCACCACATCATTTTCTGTTTCTATTTTTTTAAGCAGTACCGCATCTGCCTTTTGTTCCAATTCAAAATTGCCGTCTTCAATATTGTATTTTTCAAAGCTTTCATCGTATGCATGGGTCATGCTGTTATCAGCGACCAGAAAACCTGAAATAAACCCGATTGTCAGTGTTATAAACAAAAATATCACGGCATATTTTCCGAAATCCTGCTTTAATTCCCTTAAAAAACGCTTTCGCAATGGATTTTTCATGCTGTTTACCTCCCCGTTTTACCACTCTAACTGCTCCGCCGGTACTTTAGCGGCATTCATTTCAACATCCTGAATCTGACCGTCTTTGAGCTTTACAATCTGGTCTGCCATATTTTTAATCGCGTCATTGTGGGTGACTATGACAATTGTATTGCCGTATTTCTGATTGACCCGCTCAATCAGTGCCAGAATATCCTTTGAGGTATGATAATCGAGGGCGCCGGTGGGTGCGGTGTTGTTAGTACCAATAAAAAAAATTGTGGTTATCCACTGCATTATCCACTAGATGTTGATAATGCAAAATAAAAGCAAGGCAGTACCCCGTTGCCTTGCTTTTTTATTTTTATATAAGTTGAATATCTATTATTTTTATTCTGTCTTTATCTACAGTTTCCCAGACGTAATTTATCCAGACAGGATAATTACCATCGCCATCTTCTCCGCAATTGCTAACAAGATAGCTATATTGTTTTACAGGTGTTTCCCCCTCTCCGTCCCAAATGTCATCCAGTTTTACAACATCCCCAATTTTCACATCCGGAATGTCGATATTGAAATCCTTTTCATGTTCATTTATTTTATATGCCTTTTCTACTACATTATTCATTTTGCTTTCTCTACCTTTCCATGATATACTTTTGTTGTAGCGGGCGAATATTTCCGCCCGCCGTTGTTGTGTCGGGGCTGTTTATTCAGCCCCTTTTTCTTTCTGCGGATATGTTAATCCGAGAATTTGAATCAGATTTCTGTACGCTTCCAGTTCTGTTTTTCCTTCTGCGTACTGCTGATTCAGAAATCTTTGCATTTCCATTGCCGTCATTTCTTCCATGTTGCTCCTTTCTCCCTATCGGGTTATTGCCTTTCGACAATATTATAATAACATATGTGCGTTATATTGTCAATACATATATGTGCGTTATTTTAGAATTTTTTCTAATTCATCCAATTTATTCAGCACCGTATCCCGAATAAATGCAGAATTTGTTTTATCCAGGTTTAACGCTTCGATTCTTTCTTTCGTTCCTTTTGGAAATACGATATTTAGTCTATAGTTGTTTTGCTCATATTTCCTTACTGCTTCTCGCTGTTTTTTTGTGGTTTTTAATTCCATGTTTTACTTCCTTTCCTTTTTATATTTTATAACATAATAACATATGTGCGTTATATTGTCAACGTTTATATGTGCGTTATTATATTGCACAAATTCAGCCTTTTATATGTGCGTTATTTTGTCTATTATTACATATTGTTTTTTATATCTATGTGCGTTATAATAATATCATCAAATACAGGGAGGACAAAAACATGAAAAACAAATTTAATTTTGACAATATAAAATCACTCGGAGCGGCTCTCGCCGCTTCCTCGGTCAGCAATGACCTTTTAATATCATTCTTGAATAAGTTTGATTTTGAACTTATTTATAGAACGCAGGACGATACAGTCGTCTTTGATACAGGGAATACTAATTCCCTTACAATCGAGATTTACAACCTCGAAAATCCTGTTGCAAGACAGGTACAGGTTTCCTACTGGGAAGTCGGCGAGTATTTCATACTCGATACGCACCGCCTTATGTGTGCTGGGAATTAAACCCGGTACACATTGGCATAATAAAAAGCCCCGGAAGAATCCGGGGCTTTTGGTTGTATTTGTTTTTTACTCCGTTTTTGTCTACATTTTTGTAAACTCGACCAGTTCCGGTGCTCCGGTTACAAAATAGCCGTCTGCCGTCCTGTACATGGTTTTGCCGTCCACATCTAAAATGTGTGTTACCTTTTTAGTCGTAAATGTGGTTGCACCTCTTACGGCATCACTTCCCCATGCCGGACGGTTACGCACCCGGATACTGCCGGGAAAAATCCGCTTAATTTCCCCAGCGCATCTTTTCGCAGGCACATCAAAAAACATATCTGTTTCGGTGTCCTGTTCTTCTGTGCTTTCTGTATCCTCTGTATAGTCCTGTGGCTTTGTATCCGGCTCATTTTCGGGCTTTTCTTCGGTGGGTCTATAATCCTTTAACACTTCGCCGTTTTCCGAAAATACAGCAAAGCTATTCTTTTTTGCTGCTGCTTCCGCCGCTTCCTGCTTTTTGTATTCCTTGTTATTTGCAATGTCGAATTTATTGCCGATGTAAATGCTCATGCTTATTCACCTCTGTATGCCCGCGCTTCGTCTGAATTATGAATGTCACGGTAGATATCGCGGTATCTACTGTAATTCATGTAGTTTTCCATGCCGTCTTCATCCGGATTTCTGCCCAGTTCGGCATTATATACCTTGTAGATGTACTGTCTAAGCTGATACTGTGCGTATTCTTCGGACTGCTTAATATTGGCATCTACATATTCGTATAAATTGGAATCCCATGTTGCGTCATCCGGGATTGCAGCAACATAGTTTTCCAGCCCGTCCGGGTCTGCAAGACGTCCTAACAGTTCCAAATATGTACAGTTTACGTAGTATTCTTTTTCTTCCCGGCTCATGCAGTCCGCGCTTTCTTCCGGTTCGTCTGTCGAATCGTCCGTGTCTTCTTCTGTATATCCTACCCCGAAACCTACGCAGATGCCGCGTGCAATAGCGCTAATTGTTTCGTCAAACGTGTTTTCGTACAGCTCCATGTCGTCCACGTCGTCTACAAAACACGTTTCTAATAGTGCCGATGATACACCTAAATTTTTAACTTTGTTAATTACAAGGAAATTTTCTGCTTTTACTCCGCGGTTGCGGTATCCCAGTTCTTCCATGTACTCTAAAATAAGGTTTTCTGTTCCTGTTGTTGCTTCGCGCGGTGTTACATAAATTTCAGTTCCACCGATACTGTCGTCCCCGGTTTCGTCCCCGCGTCCACTATTTAAGTGTACCTCTAACACATAATCGCAACCCGAAAAATCTACCTGTAAGCCTAAACCGCGGTTGCAGTCCTTAAATGCGTTACGACCGTATGGATACACGACTGTTTCAATGCCGCAGTCCTGCAATCTTTCATCTAACATCTTAACAATTCTTACTGTTTCATTTGCTTCCTCATATCCATATCCGCAGGCACCGCAGTCACCGGCGCCGTGTCCACTAATTAATCCAACTTTCATATTATTTGTCCTCGCTTTCTTTTACTGCTTGTTTTCTGTGTCTGCTTCTACTTCTGGGATACCTGTAATGCTCATCAGAATAGACAGCACGCCAGCAAGTACACTTGCAGACATTACATATTTCCAATCTACCTGTCCCATTGCCGCCGCTGCGCCGATTCCTGCAATCGCTGCCTGCGCCATTGTTTTAACCGCTCTTACTGCTGCCGCCTTTGCCCACTTTGTTGTGTTTACTGATACTTTAAATACTGTGTTCTTAAACATTGTTAATTGCTCCTTCCAAATTTGCGATTCTTTGATTTGCTACATTGATTTTTTCTTCGTCTACCTCTGCGCGTTTTTCTAACGCATATGTACGTTCTATAACGCTGTTATGCTTGTCTACGCGCTTGGTTAATTCCTCTAACTTGTAATCTAACAAGTTGCGTGTCTGTTTTGCCTGCGAAGCATTGTTAATAACGCATACCGCAAGCGTTACCCCGGCAGATAATGCCGCAGAAATAATTACTTCCATTCTTTTTTCTCCTTTCTTTTTTTATTTTTGTTTGCTTTTTTAACTGCTGTCGTGCATTTTAATCATCTCCTTTTTACGCTGTTCCGTGTATTGTTACATGGAATGTGATATTTTTGGTTTCGCTCTGCGGTGAAAAGACAAATCCGCTTATTTTGTTAGTGGTATAATATGTTACAACTACACCTACTAAGCCCGTTCCTGCATATGGGGTTACATTTACACAGTCGAAATAGCTAATTCCATTCGGTACAGAAATGGAAAATGCTGCCCAGTAAGCATTTCCATATTGGTTATTCATCGTATAGTTTGCGCCTGTGGTTTTCCCCGTCATGATTTTGTATCCGTTTGCAAGCGTTATTACTTTCCAATTTGCTGCATCTCCGTTTCCAGAAGCTCCAACGCTTTTATAACTTCCTGTTGTGTCTGTAAATACAGCCCTTTCCGGTACGTCCGACCCTAGACTATGTGCGCACTTAACCGGCACTCCGTTTTTGAAATATATTGGTTGTTCTATGTTACCCGCATTTGCGTTAAGCTTGTTTGCACTGGTTGCCGCTCCGCCTGCGGAAGCACTTCCGGCATAATTGTGTGTGTGTCCGCTTGCCGCTTTGCTGTCCACCTGTTCTTTTAGTGTTTTTCCCATTGCCGCAGACAAACAATCTGTTGTGCTTCCCGATGCTAAATTATTTTGTACCGGTCGCCATGTATTTTCCTTTGCCGGTGTATACTCCAATGCGTTTACAACCATTGTTTTATTTATTCCAGTAATATATCCTGCTCCGTTTGTGAGTTGGTTGGTGTTTGTTGGTATTGTCGGCTTACCTGTAATCTTGTCCCACGCAATAGTATCTTTTGCCGCTGCCGCGTTCCATTTTTCGCGTTCTGCTGCTGTTATATGTATTGTTCCATTCCCTGCGTGTGAATCGAACTCGTTTTTATTTGCTTTTGTTCCTATTGCTGCATTAAGTGTATCCATTATCGTTTGGTTTTCTTTTATAACCGCCGCAATTTCTTCAAGTGTGTCCAGAGTTTCCGGTGCACTTCCGACCCGTTTACTTATTTCTTCACGGGTATAGTCTGTGCTTTGTTCGTACATTTCGTTTGTATATTCTTTCGCTATCTGCAATATAGTATTCCAGTATTCGCGCTCTGCTTCTTCAATATGAATGCCCTTATCTGCTAAATGCTCGTTTAAGTCCTGTCCTCGCTGTGCTTCTGCCTGCTGCCGTGCCGTTTCATTTGCCTGTCTGTCGCTCTCCGCCTGCTGCCGTGCTGCTTCATTCGCTTGTCTGTCGCTTTCCGTCTGCTGTCGTTCCGTTTCTTTTGCCTGTCTGTTGTTCTCCGACTGCTGCCGTGCTGCTTCATTTGTCTGTCTGTCGCTCTCTGCCTGCTGCCGCGCCGTTTCTTTCGCCTGCCTGTCGCTCTCCGCCTGCTGCCGTGCTGTTTCTTTCGCCTGCCTGTCGCTCTCTGCATTTACTCTATCCGTTTCTGCCTGTTTTCTCGCTTCCTCGGCAATCTTTACAGCTTCTTCTACTTTTAATACTTCTTCTTTTGTTTTAATTAAATCGTCTATGTACTTCTGCACGCGGTCTTCCAATGCGGTCATTTCGTTGCTGGATAATATAGCGCTGTCATCGCGCTGTGATTTCTCTATTTCTATCTCAAAAGACTGCGTTGACAGTACCAGCGTATTTGCCGCGTTTCGTATTTCTACATCTGCATGTGCCGTGCCCGCTGCCGCAAGCGCTTGATTTGTAAGCTGTATAATTACTTTATTGTCCTGTATTGCACATTCGTTATAGCAGAAATGTCTATCCGGTTTTTGGATATTTACGATTGCAATATATCCGTCCGGTATTTTGTATTCCGTGTTGTCTTCCTGCAAAATTGTTGCCCGGACGTATCGTGTAGCCTTGTCCCCCTGTTTTGCGGAAACAGTAAACTTTTTTTCTTCGCCGTTGAAATGCAATTCAACATCTGTTATATTTTTTAATTCTGCCATCTATCCGCTCACCGCCTTTATTGGTTTTGCTCGTTTTGCTCGTTTGTTTCTTCCTGTTCTGTCTGCTCTGTATCTTCTTTTAATACTTTTTTAGCTGCTGTTTTTGCCTTTAATAATTCCGTGTTTAACTTGTCCAGCTGTTCGCAATGTGTATTTTGTGCCTGTATGTACGTATTTAACAATTCAATTTTTGCCTGCCCTCTTATGTCTGCCAAAATCCCGTTTAATACTCCTTCGATAACGCAAGCTGGTAACTGTTGCAGCCGCATAACGTGTTGCACGCTGTTTAACAATTCCCCTCTCGCGCACTCAATCCGAACTTCTACAGGTATGTTGTTATTTTCCATTTTGTTGTCCTCTCTTTCTCTCTTACCATGGTGATGCTGTCCAATCTCCTGCCTGCACAATTTCACCTGTGCCCGCATTAATCTCGAAAACTCTTATTTCTTCGCCGTCTTTGTTTTTCCCGGCAATTCGTATAACGCTGGGATATAGTCGGATTGCAGCGCCCGAATTACTTAGTACAAACGTATTGTAGTTAATATATGCCTGTGTGTTTTCGGCAGTTGCGTAATACAGCCCATCGCTGTTAATTTCAAACGGTCCGATTTTCCCGGCTGGCATTGTTGCCTTGCCATTCAGTCCAATAGTAAAATTTCTGTTCGCTGTTACAACACCGTTAAAGTTAATCTTTTCCGCTTCTATAGTTGCTTGTTCCGCTGACTGGTTAATCCTGGATATAATTTCATTTGCTCCTACTTTTTTGCTTACTTCCGAATTAATTTCGTCGGCTTTTTGGTCTATCCGGCTTGTATCCTGTACCGTTGCATATCCTTCCAGTTTCCGGCTCACTTCGGATGTGATTTTGTCCGCCATTTCTGTAATCCGGCTTTGCAGTTCTTCTGTGGTTTTGGGACATTCGTATTCCTTTGTCCAGTTTCCGTTATCGCAATAATACACATATCCCGTATTTAAGTCTAAATACGTCTTGCCGTAATATACCGAATCTGTATATCCCGCTTCCTGTGGTGTGCCATAATTGTAGTAATTTATATCTTTTTCATACTCGTCTGCGCTCCAGTAACCACTCGTTTTTGCAACAAGTCTTTTAATCTGTTCCGCATTCTCTTGTATTTCCGTACGCATAACAATCGTTGTCGTGTACTGCTTTAATTTTTCCGCTGCGCTTGCTTCTGCATTTTCCTGTGCGGTCTGTGCCTGTTCCTCTGCGTACGCTTTTGTTGTTTCTATTTTTTTCTCGAAAGTCTTATTTAATCCGTCTTCTGTTTCTTCTATTTTTTTGGTTATCTCTATCTTGGTATAGTACCCGCTTTTTAATTCGTTTTTTACGCTGTTTATAGTTTGCTGCGTTTCTTTTTTTGCTTCGTTTTCTGCTGCCTTCTGTACCTCTGCGAATGTTTTTGTGGTGCTCGACAGTTCTACAGTATTTTTCTGCGGGCTTTCCGGGTAGCTTGTAATTTTAACAATCCGCTGTTTTTCTCTCGTGTTTGTTCTTTTCGACACAATCGTTACTGTATCGCCAATTGCGTAATCCAGTATGCTGTACTGGTCTTTCGTAGTTTTTGCAAGGTCTACAACGTCCGCTGTATATGCTGTATACGGCTTTGCCATTTCCGCCAGCTTTGCCGTTCCGTCTTCTAACAGACTATCCTGCTTGGTATAGCGCTCATCTTTCCATACATATAGCTTCTTTTTTATGCTGTATGTGTAATTTTCTAAATAGTTCTTGCCATTGTTATCTATTGTTATGCCGTCTTTACCAACCGGCATAAGCTGCGTGTAAAAGTCGTATGTGTCTGTTGCCGCTGTTAATTTCTTCAAATTTAATTTTTCGATAAAATAACATCCGCGGTCTTCTCCGATTGTGTCGTAAATGCTTACGCATTTATTTATGCTATCTATTTTGCATTCTACACGGTACGTAGATAGACAGTCTTGTAATACATCCCATGCTGTTGTTGCTTCCTCTTTGTTTATGCTTCTTTTCTTTTTTGCAGAATAGTCTTTTACTGTCCAGCCTGTCCCGGAAAATGCAAACTCTAAGCACGCGCCTATTGTCTGCTCTTGGCTCTCGAATCCATACGGGAACGCTGTCCCTTCCAGTTCTTCCACATTAAGCTGTGCTGTGTACTCGTTGTACTTTTCCCCGGTTTTAATTGCCCGGATAACGTATTCGTCTGTTTTCGTCCGCATATAATATTCTGTTTTTAAAGCATTTACATATGTGCCGTTTACCGGATATTTAAAAGTAAGTTCTTTATCCCCACTGTCCAGTGTTTCCACTATTTTGCGTTCTTCGTATCCTTTTAACGTGCATATTCGCTGTTTTTTGTCGTTATATACTTGCATTTCTACCTCTATAGCCACATCGGCGCATACTTAACTTTTACAACTGCATCTGTTCCGTTAAATGTTAATACTGTCTTTTCGCGCTCCAGTACAGGGAACTCCCACAAATCCACAGCCGAAAAAGCATTTATCCCGTTTATTGTTGCTGTGCCATCTGTTCCATTAATAACAAGCGTTTTCCCTGCTTCCAGTGTTGCGATTTTTATATCTTCTGCAAATCCGCAGATTACAAAATTGCTTATCTGCTTCTTTGCGTAAATTTCGATTGTTGCCGGGGTCTTCCTGCTCCCGGTTCTTATTACTGTGCCGGATGTCGTGCCGTCAAACGTGTACATCTTTTCTTTGTCGTAAAAATACCCTTCTACTTCTATGTTAAGCTTGTAGCGGTCTTTTACTTTTAACTTTTCGTAATCCGTACTTGTCGCAAAAGCTTTATATTTACCTTCGTAGCCGTCCACCTCTAAAATGCATGACTTTTGGAAGTGTTCCAACAATGCCGACATATTACGGATTATGCTGTTGCGGTTTTTTCCGCGGAAATATAGGCACAATTTAAGTTTTCCCAGTGGTATATCTGTTTCAAATTCCTGTGGGATTACTGCACCTGTTATAAGTTCATAATCCGTTTGCAGGCTGGGCGGTAATACTTCTGCTGTCAACTGCTTTGCATTGTATTTTCTTATGTCAATGCCATTTACTTTCATTTTTACCGCCCCTTTCTTCTGTCTTCTGCAAGTTTTTCATCGACCTTGTTGTATGTTTTCCCAGCGATTTCCTCGCTATCCAGATACGTGTAATTCTGTACTATAACCGTTGTTTTCTGCTCGGTTGCTTCCAGCTTCTTATCCAGCATATTATTTAATTCTGTATAGAACGGCTTTAGCGGTAATATCGCTTCTCCGCCTGTTTCCGGCTCTCCCCCGGCTAACAAAGTGTTGCCGTTCATGCCGAAAATCATAGAATCGTTCATAATTGCGCCGGACTTGTACCAGTCTACATTTAAGTGCGGCACACTCGGCGGATTCAAAGAAAAACTTCCGTCTATGCTAAAATGCGGCATCTTTAAATCTGGGAAATGCCAGTCAAAATCGAATTTATCTTTTATCCATTCTATTGCATCGCCGACTTCTTCTTTTGCCCTGTCTAATGGCTCTGTAATTGCATCTTTTATACTGTTCCATTTGTCGGATGCAATAGATGCGATATTTTCAAACACACCTGTTACACTATCCTTTACTGCTTCAAATTTACTTGTTACAAAATCTTTTATTTTGTCAGCTGTGCCACCTATTGTGTCGCTGATTTTGTTCCAGATATCTGTTGCTACCGTATGTATAGCAGAAAATGCTGCCGTTATTCCAGCTTTTAAAATCTCGAATTTTGATAAAACAAAATCACGAATTTTGTCAGCTGCGCCGCCTATTGTGTCGCTGATTTTGTTCCAGATATCTGTTGCTACCGTATGTATGGCAGAGAACGCTGCTGTTATGCCAGCTTTCAGAATCTCGAATTTTGATAAAACAAAATCTCGGATTTTTTCTACAGTGCTGCTTATTACTTCGCTTATATTGTTCCATGTTTCGATTACGAAATCTTTGCAGTTCTGCCATATAAACTGAAACGGCAGCGTTATAATCGTAAATGCTGCATCGAATATAGATGCAATTGTCATAATCACAACTGTTATAACATTTTTTATGGTTTCAAATGTGGTTGAAACTGCTTCTTTGCAGCTCTGCCATACTGCGCTTAAATGCTCTTTAAATTCGGTAAATTTTTCTTTTAAAGCATTAACTTTTTCTGTTATGCTCTCCTTTAGCTGCGTAAATGCATTTTTTACTGCATCCCATATGCCTGTAACCGCATCCCGGAAAGCTTCGCTTTTATTCCACAACAGTACTATAGCTGTTACAACTCCAGCAATCGCTATTACTGCCAGCCCCGCCGGTGACATCGCTGCTGTGAGTGCATTTTTTAGCAGCCCCGCCGCTTTTGAACCGCCTGCCATGAACTCGTTAACTTTTCCCAATCCGCTTGACAGTTTTGCTGTAGCACTTACGATTTTAGATATGGCTAAAATAGCCGGTGCTGCTGCCGCTGCGAACCCGGCAACCTTTATGATTGTGTTCTGTGTTTCCGGGCTTAAACTGGCAAACTTATCTACCAAATTGCCAACCCATTCCGCACCTTCTCTTAATTTTGGTATTAATATATTGCCTATAGTAATGCCGATATCCTGCATTTTGCTTTTCAGTTCTGTAATCTGTCCCTGTAGATTGTCCTGCATATCTTCCGCCATGTCGGAAGCTGTTCCGGTACAGTCTTGCAGTGCCGCGTTGTAATCGTTAAAAGACTGCCCGGCTTCTTCGGCTTCGTCCGTTAATCCGTTCATAACGGTTTGCAATGCCGAGTACTGGTTTGTTCCTGCAATCGTCTTTGCAAGGTTGGCTTGCTGTTCGTCTGTAAGATTATTCCATACACCACGTATACCTGTTAAAATGTCCGAAAAGCTGTTCATGTTTCCTTCGGCATCGTAGATATTTACACCGTATTTAGCAAGCTGCGTGCCGCACTCTTTTGTATTTGTTGCAAGTCGTGTCATAATCGCATTTAGTGCTGTTCCGGCTTCTCCGCCTTTAACACCACTGTTTGCCATTACCATAAGCGCAGCGGTCGTTTCTTCCACGCTATAGCCCATACTGTGCGCTGTTGCCGCACAGTTTTTATACGCTTCGCCTAAATCTTCTGTTGTTGTATTGGAATTGCTCATGGCATATGCCATCTGGTCTGCAAATCCTGCCGCATCCTTTGCAGTTAGTCCAAAAGCCGTTAGATAGTCCGTTACTATATCCGATGCTGTTCCTAAATCCATTGCGGATGCCGCCGCAAGATTTAAAATGCCGCCGATACCGTCAAGCATACTTTCCGTGTCCCATCCGGCTAATGCCATGTATTCAAATGCCTGCCCAGCTTCTGTCGCGCTGTATTTTGTGTTACGTCCCCACTCCCTTGCTGCTTCGGTAAGCTTGTTTGTTTCTTCTGCCGTTGCTCCGCTCAGCGCTTTTACTTTGGACATCTGCGCTTCAAAATTCGCTGCTGTTTTCACGGATGCCGTGCCAATTCCTGCAACTGCCGCAGTTACATACATTGCTTTTTGCCCTACAGCTTGCAATGCTCCGCTTACTTTTCCGGCTTTCTGTGCGTAGCTTTCAAATCCCTGTTTTGCCATCTGCTCATTGCTGTTTCTCAATTCAATTTGCATATTGGCAAGTGCCGTTTTGTTCTTTGTTACGGTTTCGGTCTGCTTTTCGAGTGCTTTCTCCGTCTGCTTTATCTGCTGTTCATTTTCCTCGAAAGCCGTTGTTGCCTGTTCCAGTTTATTTTTTAAGTTCTTTGTTTCTTCTGCATCTTCTCCGACAGCTTTTTTACTCGCGTTGTAGCTTTCGGTTGCCGCGGTTATTTTCTGCTTTAAGCTTTCCTGTTGCTTTTGCTGTGCTTTTAACTGGTCTGTTAATGTTTTATGTCTGTTTTCGCAATCTTCTGTTTTCTGCTTCTGTATATCTATTTTTGCGCTTAATTCTTCCGTTTTCGCTTTTAAAACATCGGACTGCGTGCCGTATAATTTTGCGTTTGCGGTCGATAAAGCGTAAGTTGTTGCAAGTTTCGCGGTCTTCTGTTCGTACTCGTCCATTTTGGAATTGGCAAGCTGTTCATTTACGTCCTGCAATTCCACTTTCATATTTGTCAAGTCGGCTTCTGCCTTTGTTACCGCCGCGCTCTGCGTTTTAAGGCTGTTTGTTGTGTTCTTTATTCTCTGCTCGCTTTTCGCGTATGCGGTTGTCGTTTCTTCCAGTTCTTTTTTAAGTTTCTGTGTTTCTTCCGCATCTTCTCCGACAGCCTTAATACTTGCATTATAGCTTTCGGTTACTGCCGCAATCTTTTCTTTTAATTTTTCCTGTTGGTCTTGTTGGTTTTTAAGTCGATTGGTCAGTGTTTCATACTGGCTTTTGCAGTCCGCTATTTTGGTCTTTTGGGCTTCCATTTTTTGGGTAAGTTCTGAAACCTTGGCCTGTAACGCGTCCGACTGTGTGCCGTACAGCTTCGCATTTGCCGCCGCTAAGCTGTATTCGCTGCTCAACTGCTTCATTGCCGCAGTAGCAGCGCGCATTGCCTGCTGATATTCTGTTGTAGAAGCACCAATCTTAATAGAAGCGCCTGCCAATATGTCCACCACCTTATTTTAAAAAAATGGTAGAGTTACGAATTTTAATAGTAGAGTTGTAGAGTTTATATTTTTATTTTTCCTTTACGGTTGCAAGTTCAAATTTTAAATGGTCTAACAGGCTTATTATTTCCGTCTGCATACATTCTGTTATAGAAGCGTTAAAGCCTTTAACGCACAGTTTTACTACCCTGTCGAGATTCTCCCGGCAAATCTGCCATACGTTTTTGTTATTCTCCGGCAAATCGTTGTAACCGTTTTCCTCGTCGTATTCGTCGAATGCGCTTTTTTCTTCCGAAACTAATTCCGGTCGCTCCGGGTTTAATTCCAAAAATTTCGGTGTAATAATATCCTGCATAACAAAATGTATAGTCTTAGCTGCTGCCAGCTGTTCCATAACGTCCGTCTGTAAAATAACGCTTTCCGGTACATCGAAAAGTATTTTTATTGTCTGTGCGTTAAAAGCAAATATTTTTTCGATGTCTTCCGCCTTTTCGCCGTGTTCCATTAGTTCGGTATATCTTCGATACTGCGCCGCTGTTATTTTGCTACTGTATAGCCGTTCTTCTTCCCGCGTTTCAGATTGTAATTTGATTTCGATTTCGGGGACTGTCCCCCATTCGTAAAATTTGCTGTCAGCTTGTCCGTTCTTCGTTCTACTTCCTTGCCCACTTCCATTTCAATTGATGCAAATTCCATAATTACATCTGTAACGCTTAATCCGCTATTATCGTCCAGCAATTCAGCAACCGCAAACTGGTTTCCGTATACATTGCAAATGCTTTCTAACATCTGTGTAAACTGTTTACTTGTATATAAGCCGTTTTTTTCTTCTGTACTCATTACGCTGTCGCGCACTTCGATATACTTTAAATATGTCGCAATGCTCATCTTCGGCATTGCGTACTTTTTGCCTTTTACAATAATTTCTCTTTTCATTTTCGTTTACTCCTCTGTTGCTTCTGCCGGTTCTTGAACTTTGCTAAACCAGTCTTTAATTGCTGTTGCCGCGTCTGTGTGTTCTGCTAAAAGATTGCTTTCGTCCACCTGTACGGCAAAGTTGCCATCACATGCGCGCTCATTAAATGCTCCTTTTATCGTCGCGGTCTGCGTTGTCACTTTGTCTTCCTGTGTCGCATAGTTGTCATCGTACCCCTGCCCAAATGTGCCGCAGTATAGCCACGTAAATTCATACTTTTTGTTTAACTTCTTTGCTCTGTATCCGACCGCAACTTCTGGGGCTTTGTCATCCTTGTTTTTAACAAGATAGCCTTTTTCGTACAAATGTCCGAAAAGTAGCGCTTTATCCTGCGGTGCAAGACTGTTGACTTCTAACTCTACATCTGTGCCTTCGTAGTATTCGTTTGTGTCTTCTGTCCCGTCATCTGAATAAATTTTTTCGACTGTGAACTTATCGGAAATTTTTCCGCTAATTGCACGTGCCAGCTTTACAGGTGTATCTGTTTCATATCCTGTTGCATCATTTTTTGTTACTTTTGCGATGTAAATATCTCTAAATGATACCGTTCTCGACCTAACTACTTTTTCAACTGTGCTCATTCTTTATCCTCGCTTTCTTCCGTTAATGTGAACCGGGCGGCATTTGCAAATATTTTTGTGTCCGTTTCTAAATCATCGTTGCTGCCTGCAAACATAAACCCTGCCGCACACATTAGCTTTTTAATTCTCTGTTTTAATTCAACCTGGTCTTTGTCCGACCATATGTTTATCTGTATATTTCCGGCTTCGACCTCTTCCGCATCGTCCGAATGTCCCGCCGGGGCTGTCCCTAAACTCCATAACGTTATATGCAGTTCCCGGATATTGGCATCGTACCAGCCTTGTTGCACCCTGTAGCCCTCTGCTGTAAGTTCCTGCAATGCTTCTGCCGCTTTTGCGATTATATCCACCGTTCCACCGCCTTTATTTTAGTTTTTCATCCAAAAGTTTTTGATATTCGTTGTCTGCGATACTGCTCCAACCGTTCTCGGATTCTCTTCGGGTATTTTGCAGGAAGTCCTGCGGCGGCATCCTGCTTGTCCCCCATTCTACGAATTTAAGATAAAACCAGTTACCCGCGTTTCTTTGGCTTCCGCTGCTTGAATCTCCTAAGATTTCCCAGCCGACGATTCCATGTGTTGTCGTTGCTTCGGTCGGCACATTGTCTGCCGCGTGTCCGTCCGGTCGGTAGCCTTTTTTACCGCTTTTGCTGTTGTCGGTACTTCGTGGAATATGTGCCTGCATTTTAGGCTTGGCATAATCTACAGCACGTCTAAAAATCTTTTTATTTGTCTTTCTGATTTCTTTGTCATCTGCCAGTTCTTCAAGCTGTTTTATTAGCTTATCTAATCCTGCAAACTCTATTGTTGTCCTCATTTTCTCGCCGCCTTTTTGTGTCAGAATCTGACACAATCAAATTACGTTATCATGTTCGCTTTTAATTGCACGGTTCTTTTATCATCCTTGTAATCGAACGCGTACAATTCGTATTTTCTGCCGCAATACTCTATATAATGTGCCTTTAAATCTTCCGTTATTTTCTGTATCTTTTTACAGTTCCTAACCTCGAATACAACCGTGTTATTTAAGCGAATTTCTAACGCTTTGTATAACTCTGCACCGTACAACTTGCCTACTTTGCACCAGCAGGAATAAAATAGAATCGGCTCTTTTTCGGTGCTTCTTCCGTTTTCTATTTCCTGCTGCCGCCGATAAATTTTAATCCGTTCGTCTGCCATATCATTATCCCAACATTTCTTTTAACAACATCGACTGTACCGCATAGCGCAATTTGCTTTCTTTTGCTTCTGTCTGCTCCCGCTTATCGTACAATTCTTTAACGAATGTGCAAATAAGTAGGCGCTGGCGGGCTGTTAAATTTTCGCTGTCAAATTCCGGTATCAGTTCTGTCATTTCTTCAATAGCTGCATCATATATCAGCTTGATAACTTCATCATCGTCATCATAGTCGATGTGTAGCCACGCTTTCAGTTCCGCCAGTTCCATACTTTTTCCTCTCTTATCCTGCTACTTTTTCCGTGATTTCGCCTTTGACAATTGCCGTCTTATCAAACGCTACCACGTCAAAACGGTCACGTACTTTAATGCCTGTTAAGTCTTTTGCCCAAAGGTCGCCCGCTTCGGTGCTTAATTCAATAGTAATCTTTTCGCGGTCGAATAATGTGATAGCTTCCTTCATGTCGCCCATGTATACCGGGTATTTGTAAGCTGTTACATTTTCAGAACCGTCTTTTACTTCTGTATTTTTAAGTACCTTGTTACTTACCTTTTTAACCGGATACACACCGAAAAGCATCGTTTTCGTTTTGTCCGTAACATCTGGCTGTAAAATATACTTTCCCTGTGAATCCTTTAACTTGTCCAGATAGTTATAGCCGGACTGATTTGTAATAACGACCGACGATGCCGCGATTGCCGGGTCTAATGTTACGTTGAACACATCTTTCAAGTCGTCGAATGTCTCAATAACAACTTCTTTGCCATCTGTAATGTCTTTCATTACTTTTAGAATTGCCGCGTTACGTGTTGCGCGTGACTTTTTTGCAATCCACTTATTTAAGTAGCCTAAAATGTTCTCTGCTGTATCCTGTAACAGTTCCCTTGTAGTCTTTAAGATGCCACCCTTTTTCTTAATTTCATACTTTACTGTTGTAAACTGTGGTGTATTGCCTTCTGTAAACTCTGCGCCCTCGTCTACGTCCTCCCACGGTGTAGAATCTGCATCTTTTTCCATTACGCGGCTGCCGCTCTTAGTTGTTACGTGTTCCGTATTTACGTACTGTTCTAAATCGTCCGAAGTTCTGCGCAGTTCGATAATTTTCGTTTTTACGTCTTCCGGCACAGTAAAACCGCCGTCTTCCGGTGACGTTTCTGACATTGCGTTCATGATTTTTTCATCTTTTTCCGGCATTCTAATACGTTTTAAGCCACACACAATTCGATTCACAAATGCCGCAGCAACTTCCTTAACGCTCGGCTTTTTTTCCTCTCCCATTCTTGCCCCGCCGCCGTTTCTAATATGGTCTTTGATTTCTTCTTCTTCTTCTTCTTCTAAGTCCATAAGCAGATTAAATTTATCCTGCATTTCTACAAGCTCCTTTTTTGCCATTTTGGCTTTAAGAATCTTGTCCTCTGCAATATAGTCTTTAACTTCCTGCTTCTTGGCATTAATCTGTTCCAGTAACTTTTTTAATTCGTCATTCATGTTTTTTCTTCCTTTCTGTTCTGCTTCTTTAAGTTCCATATAAAAACAAGTCTTCTAATATCTTGTTTTTCTCTTTTTCTGCTACCGTTTTGACTTCTTCCGCTTCTACATTTTGGATTTTTAAGTCTTTCGGTGTGTTCTTATACCTTGCAACTGTCTTTTCTGTTGTATATGCCACAAGTGCTTCAACAGTGTTATCCTGCTGTACATCAAATACCTTTGCAGCTTCTTCTGCCGTGTACCATGTTTCTGCATTAATCGCATCTGTTATCTGCTCCGCTGTAATCCCTTTACATGTTTTTGTCAGGTAGATGTCTGTAATCATCTGCTGGCAACGGTTCAGATTTTCAACAATTTTCGTCATATCGTCCGCGTTGCCGTATACAAATGTAAGTGGCTTATGTATCATTAATTGCGCACCTTTTGCAATAATAATTGTGTCGCAAGCCATCAAAATAACACTTGCGATAGATGCTGCAATTCCTTCTACTATTCCCGTAATTTTCCCGGTGTGGCGCTGTAAAATGTTATAAATCCCAATGCCCGCGAACACATCGCCGCCGCCGCTGTTAATATGTAGCGTAATATCTGCATTAGTGTCTATAGTCCGCATAAAATCCGCTATAGACTGCGGGCATGTGTCTTCTGTGCACCACCTGTCTGCGTTCGTGCTTACGATGTCGCCGTATATATACAGGTCTGTTGTGCCGTTGTCGTTTTCCAGCGTTTCTATATAGCCAACATTTTCAACTTTTTGGCGTGTCTGCCGTATAAATTCCATTTTAGGCATCTTCTTCATCTCCTTCCTGTTCTTCTCCTGGTTCTTCCGGGTCTTCCTGCTCTATGTCTTTTTCTTCCCATTCGTCTTTTGGTGGTAGTTCTTCCGGTGGTTCTTTATTCTTTCCATACGCTGCGCCTACATCTGTAAGTTTTACATATGTGCCGTTTACGATAAGAACGTCCCCACCTTCCTTGTCTTCTAAGTCCAACTTTCTGCGGGCTTCGTTTACCGTTTCCATGCCATTATTTACGGCGCTTGTTAATATCTTCATCTGTGTAGCACTGTCTGTCCTCAATAGTGCCTTTTCGTTTAGCTGGAAGTATTTACCGGCTTTTATGTCTTCTTCCGGCGGAAGCTTATAGTTTACTTCTTCCTCGTATTGCTTTAAGACGAAAAGCATTGTATCTACATAAAAAGAAAGCTGTTGCATTTCGCTATTGCTGTAGCTACTTCTGCTGTAGTCATTTATTTGATTCGGCTTAATGCCGAAAGCTGCAGCAATCTGCAATGCGGAATATTTTTTTAATTCGACAAACTGTGAATCCGACAATTTAACATCTAACGGCGTTAGTTTCATGCTGTCGGGTATCGGCAGCACTTTGCCGCCGTTTTCACTTCCTGCGCCGAATCTCTCTATAATTTCCCGCATTTTCTTTATTTTCGTTTCGTCTAAGCTTCCGGTGTACTGCAATGTTGCTTTTGCTGTTAATCCGTTTTTGTACAGATTATTTAAAAAGTTCTGTGCTTCAATCGCACCGTCTACCATTTCTTTTAATATGTACTGTACCGGATAGCCTGCGATTCCATCCATTGTATGTGATGTTTTAAAGTGCAGTATTTCACTGCTTTTAAAAATGTACTGCTGCCCGGAATACTTATCCGTGTACATGTACCAGATAGCATTCTCTTTTGTAAAATATCCGGCATCGTCCACAACAATCTGCACACAGTCAGACGGCAAAATCCACAATCCAGTTGTTTTAATTTTTCCGCCGTATTTTTTTCGGTCAAATACTCTTTGTATATACACGTAAGCATTACCGTAGTGATTGCGGTTTACTTCTACCGTGTTCCAAAAAATCGTTGGTGTCATGTATGGGTTAGGACGGATTCGCAGCAATCGTGATTCGTCCGTATCTTTTAATTTTTTAATGCCCTTGCTTGTCTCTTGATAATATTTCCACGGCATTTTAGCGAGTGTTTCACTCATCATTTTTAAACAGGTAAAATATGTAACATCGGCAGTCGGTTCTTTTCTTTTCCCACGCAAAAGCCCCAGCCATTCAAGCCCGCTTTCATCATCTTCGCGTTTTACCGTCCCCGGCAAAACGTTAATGTTAAACATTTGTGCAATTTTTAATCCGATTTTCTGCCGGAAGTTCATCTTTTCACCCTCTTTCTAAATGCCTAATTTGTCCATAAAGTCGAGCCAGTCCGCCGCCTGCTGCTCTGCGTTTTCTTTTGCTTCTCCGCTCATTGCCTGCGTCCATGCATCTATAATGGAATCTATAATATCAATGCGGTTCCCCGCTGTTTCCTTGTCTATTTTTATTTCTCCGAAACTGTTCGTTGTCACTTTTGCATTAGCCAAAGACCATTGAACAGAATCATTTTTTTCGTGTTCTACGTTCCCGGCTTGAATTTCAAGCCGAAAATCCTCGGTTGCATCGCCCAATGACCGCGCCGACTGTACTACCGCCAGACTGTCGCAATCCAATTCTTCCAAATCGTTTAAAAATGCAGATGCATTGTGTGGGTCATAACATATATACTGTATATTCAGCTTGTATTCTTTTATTATGTTTTTTAAGTAAGCTATAATATACTTGTAATCCGTCTTTATGCCGCCCATTGTTTCCGTTACGGTAATCCAGCCATTTTTTGTCCAAATATCGTATGGCGCCCGGTCTGTCTGCATATGCTCTTGCATACGATTTGCCGGTATGAAGCTGTGCGCGTGCACAAAATATTTTTTTGTGCCTTCCGGTGTCAAATATGGAATTACGATTGCTAAGGACGTTAAATCCCCGCCGCTGGACAAATCCAAACCGACATAACAGCACATTTCCCGAAAATCTTCGAGTGTTCGCGCGCTTTCGGATTGTATCCACCAATCCATATTTTTTATATAGACGTCTTCCGTGTACTGTATCCAGCAATTCAACTGCTTTACGATAAAATCCCTTAAATCCGCGCCACCTTTAGCCTTTGCCGCAATCGCTATAGGCTTCATGTTTTCGAGGGCTTTCGGATTGTACTCTAATGCTGGATTAGCTTTCAGCCAGTTTTCCGGCTTCCACATATCATCTTTTTCGTCTAACTGCGCGATATACACGAACCGGCTTTCATTTTCGACTGCTCCGGTTGCAACCTGTTTACAGTATTCGTATTCTGCCCGGCATGGGCTTTTTAGGTCGAATCCTGCTGTTGTAATAATGCTTATAAGCGCAGATGGAAGCATTTTTATACCGCCCTCAAGCAGTTTAAACATCTGGTCTGTTTTGTGGGCGTGATATTCATCTACTATTCCGAGATACGGGCGGAATCCGTCTATAGACTTTATATCTCCGCTTAATGCTTTTATTGTGCTTTCTGTCAACTTGCAGTCTATTGTTGCATTGTGTTCATGTATCACGAAAAACTGTTCTAAATCTTCATCTGCACGAATAAATTTAACAATTTCTTTAAATACAATTTTTGCCTGGTCTGCTTTGGTTGCTGTACAATAAATTTGTCCATATCTAAAACCGTCAAAATTTCCGTAAAAGCTTGCTAGAATACCATTCAAAAAAGATTTTCCATTCTGCCGTCCTAGCTGTATATAGCTTGTTCGGTATCGTCTGTCATTTCCGTCTTTTGTCCGCCAGCCATTCAGACTGCCTAAAATAAAGCACTGGAACGGATACAGTTCTACCCTTTTCGGTTCTGTCCCTTCCGCAATCGTTAATGTTTCCGCAAAATTTAGAATCCTTTCCGATTCTTCCACGGAAAAACAGTATCGGTACGGCGCCGCTTTCGATTTTTCGATGTCGTCTAAGTGTCTTTTGCAAGCCGCCTTTACCAATTCCCCGGCGACTATTTTACCCGCGAGTACATCGCAGGCGTATTGTGTAGCCCTATCCTGCATTTAATCCCTTACGCGAACTTTGCAAATTTATTTTGCGGTTTTTCTTCTGCTTTAGGGACAACCAAACGGCATCGGCTCGAAATCGTTAATCCAAAATCTGCCGCACCCTGTCGGCACTGTTTGTAATACCTATCCTGTAAAAGTGCAAGACGTTCAACTTCCGTGTTCACTTCTGTTTGCGTTACTGTTTCGCCATCTTGGTTTATGTATTCTTTTTGTATCATCAACGGCTGCTGGTTTAGCATTTCTGTAACCTCGATATATTTTTCCTGTGCGATTACGAACCGCGCAAGACTGTCAATATCGAGGTTGGTTATCAATTCGATATTCTGTAATTCTTTTGCAATTTTTTTAAATGCTTTCTTTTGTGTTTGCGTGAGGTATGCGGGGGCTGTTACCTTATCCGCCGCCGCTTTTACTTCCGTTTTTTTTCGTTCTGCAATTTCGGCTTTTGTTAAGTGTTTTTTGCCTTTTAATGCAACCAATTCAATTGGCTGTCTTTGTCCTGCCATGTCCCGCCGTCCCCCTTTCTTACTGCATTTGTGTCAGAATCTGACACATTTTCCTTTTTCTCTTTCCCGAAAATTCCCGTGGGGAGTTTTCTCCAAACAAAAGGGTATACGCGACTTTTGTTAATTCCTTAACAACTTTTTAATACTCCCCCTGTCCAGTCACTCCTGTGTCGTTCTCGCTGTGGTATTTCTCTATTAGTCTGTAAAGTAGCTGTTGCATTGCCTTTTTGTCCGCTGTGCTGCGGTCATAGGCGGCTTCTATCCTGTTGTGTGTGTCGCTGCTTAACGGGATAAGGTTATCCGCTTCAAGTCGCTTGCTCCAGTCGTCCGCAATAGGTACAATGTGATGTACCATGTCCGCGCCTTTTATTACGTGGTCTACATAGTACGCATATATGTCTATGTAGTCGAATCGTTGCAGTGCTTCGGCTCTTGTCTTGCGCCACGCTGTACATGTGTAGAAGTCTGCCGCCTGCTTATTGCGGCGGTGCTTGTTATATTGCATATGCCGGGACTGCTGCCCCTGCTGCCGTTGTTCGCACTCCTTACACATCTTTATGCCCTGCGGTATAATTGCCCCACATCTACATTTATGCAATAGCATTTCCTGTGCCCTTTCCTGCGCTGTACAGGCATACCCCTTAAACGCAATAAAAGACCGACAGCATACAACAATAGTTGTTGTGCTCTCGGTCTTCTTCGTAACTCTACAAGCTATATTCTATTTATATTTATACTTATTTAAAACCCTTATTTTTTCCGCCTTTTTCCCTTTGTTTTCCCTCTGTTTTTCCCTATTTTTCTATATTTTTAATACAATTTATTATATTTTCTTACATCTTTTATAGTGCTTTTACACCGTATAACTTTACTGCTATTTTTCTGTTTATCTCTTTTATCCAATTTGCCGGGCTGTTTTTCCCACAGTTTAATTTTTCGGCGATGTCTTCCAGTGTCCTTTTATCTACATAACGCATTTTAAAGGCTTCATATTTGTACAAAAGCCCTTTTTTCGTGTATTCTTCTTTTACTTCTTCCATGGCGCGCTCGATGTTAATTATCATCATTGCTGTTTGCGCTTTGCTCTCTTTTATGCTTTTCAGTTCTGCATTTTCGCCCTTTAGTCTTTCATATTGTCTATATTTATCCGGGTTTATTTCCGTTTCTTCTGTAACAGCATTTTCTATGTACCTTTTCAATTCGCTGTATGATTCCATAAGTTGCCGCGTGTCGTTCCATGCCTTTTCTTTTTCCGTTTCTTCTTTTCCTCTTTTCATTCCTTTTTCCTTCTCCTTTTTTAATTTCAAGAAACCGCCACCTGTACAAACAGATAGCGGTTTCCCTTTTAATTATTTTCTTTTATAAACTCTTTCATGAAGTTGGTTACTGCTGCCGTTTGGCTCACTCCTGCCTTTTCACAGGCAGCGGCGAAATCGTCAGCAAGTTCCTTTTTCATTTTAAATCCTTTTGTAATTATGCCGACTTTTTTCCGGTATCTCTCTGTTGCTTCGGTCTGTGCGTTTGGTTTACCTTTTGGCATTTTTAAACTCCTTTCTTGTCATTTTTATAGCTTGAATCAGTCCGTTCATTCCAGCTATCAATAGTATCACGCTTGTTGTTGCATTTTTGTTTGCCATAAACAGTACCCATGCAGACACTAAAAAAATTTTTGCTGTTTTTTTCATTTTTTATATAAGATGTGCTATAATAAGAAGTGTAAAAGGTCGGGCGGTTCCCCGCCCTTCCCTTTTACTTGAAAGCTTGGATTAGTTCGGATATTGCTGTTATCACTGCGGATATTGAGCCTACCCCATAAAAGATGATTTCAGCTTTTATCCGAACTATTTCTAACTTCTCCAGCTTTTTCTTCTTAGACATCTTTTTTCCTCCTTTCCTTAACTTATGTATTTATTATATCATAGGGTTACCCTTATGTCAATACCTTTTATTATTTTTTCTTTTATTTTTCAATTATTCGCTTATGTATTTAATTGTCAATGTGCTTTGTGTCTTTCATTTTTCCTCGCCCTTTCGTGGGCTTTTTTTCTTTTCCTTTTTGCTTCACTTCCTTTCTGTTCATTTACGTAAAAGGTAACGGCTCGGTGCTTGCTTCTATTGGCATAAATCCGCTGTTTTCTGTTGCCGTCGGTTCTTTCCTCTGTCCTGCATTATTGCTTTCTGCTGCCTGCTTGGATTCCGCAAACTCCGCAGATTCAACAACAATATCTGTTGTATAAACTCTTTGTCCGTCCCTGTTTGTGTAGCTTCCTGTCTGGATTCTTCCCTCTATAGCAAGTTTTACCCCTTGCTGCCCGTATTTTTCGATAAACTGCCCGATTTTCCCAAATGCTACGCAACTAATAAAATCCGCTGTCTGCTGTCCTTCCTCTCTTTTTATTTTCCTGTCTACGGCAAGCGTAAACCGGGATACTGCCATTGGTTCATCCCCGTCTGTATATCGAGTTTGTGCATCCCTTGTCAGCCTGCCTATTAATATCGTTTTATTCATCTTTGTACCTCTCTTTTAATCCCTTTGCAATTTCTAACTGCCTTTTTAATATTTCCTGTTCTTCTTCCATGTAGTTCTTTTTTAATTCCACAGCTTTAGAATACTTATATACTTGCTGTAGTCTTTTGCGCTTCTGTATTAATTCCCTTTGTTCCTCGTTAATGTATGTTATTGTGTATTTTGCTTTGCAATGCGGACAGATAAAAAATATTTCTTCGATGTCCTTACCATTTTTGTCTTTTGCTACTACCCGGCTTTTTCCCCAGGCTTGGTGTTCTTTAATCTCTTTACTGCACTTATCGCATATTATCATTTTTGTTTTCTCCTACAATTTTGTTTATATATTCATTTGTCTTTTTTAATTCTTCTTCTGCCTGCTCCTTTGTAAGGTATACGCTTTTGCCGATGCTTTTCCTTGTACAGCTTCCGGTTATATTCCCTGTCTTATTAGAAAAGTAGAACACTATTTCGTTTTTGTCCTGCTTTTCGGTTAAGACTTCCGGGACTGGTATAAATCCTTTTCCGTATCCGCTGGAATATCCTGTTATTTCGTATGCTGTTACCGTTTTGCTTTTCGGCGTTACAATATATACTGTATCTCCTATCTTGCATGGTAATTCTATCAAATTCTTTATTGCTTCACTGTGTGCCTGTCGTTTTATCATTTTGTATGTTTCCCACCTCAAAATACATTCATCGGAATCCGGTATACATATACATTTACTGTTCATCTTGCAATTTTTACATTTTAACGTCATTTTTTCTTTGCTCCTCTCAATTCTTTCAGCTTTGTTTCTGCTTCGGGTCTTGTGAGAAATACTGTTTTGCCAAAATCTGAAATGTCTGGTTCTATTTCATCCAAACATTCACTTGGGCAGTCTCCAATAGGTCCAGAATATGCACTGCATTGATATGTGATATGTTTGTCTATAACAATACTGTCTACCTCATATTCTAATATCCCAAATTCGTTGCAATAGGCATAGACCACATCTCCCACTTTACAAGGTAACTTAATTAGTCTGCCCTGTTCCTCTAAGTCCTCATATTCTTTTAACTTCTCCCTTAACTCAGCCATAGCCCATAAGTTACGATAGAATACAGCTAAAAGTCCTATTGTGTCACTCACTCCAACTGACAGCATTTCAGCCATATACTGGTCAAATCTCTCATCTGACATATAAGATAAATCTTCATCACACATATCTTTGACAAGTTTTCTAACGAGCTCTCTGCTGTCAATATCCTGCTCATAATCCCTATATCTTGCATTGTGTTTTTCATCTATGTAACAACTGTTATGTGCCAATTCAAGCATATTCATATCAGATGTTGTCTTGTTACTTGTTAATCTCTCCATTTCTGCTCCTCTCTTTGCACTTTCCAGCTTTGCCGCAACCATAGATATACTGTCCTTGTGCGTTTTTTCCTAGCTTTATGCGGAATAAGCATGAATCACAGTACCTTTGTAGATTATTAATGTTTATGCTCTCTGTCTTCATCTGCTGCCCTTCCTTTATTCGTCTTTAAGCCCTAATATACAATATCCGTCCTGTAATCCTGTAAACTCTTTAAGCATGTATGTTATAAGCTTTCTGCACGTTCTCCCTGTTTCTTCTCCTGCTTCGTATTCGTGTAGTTCCAGTGTCTCCCCGACTTTGTAATTTCGGTCATTTTTGCGCAGTTCAAACGTTTTTATATTGTTCTTTACGTCCTCGAAAAATTCTTTCCCGATTTTAACGCTGTGTACCTTTTTTTCTTTCTCGCTCGGAAGTGTCTTTATTCTTTCCGCTTCTTCCTGTTCTTTTAATTTCCTTGCCGTTTCCCGGTCAATTTTTTCCTGTTCTTCGTTGTATCGCTGTTCTGCCGTCTTCTGTGCCTCTGCTCTGTTTAAATACCGGTCACAGCTTCGACATGTCCCAGTTTTAACATTGCAACTTTCATATCGTGCGCAGCTATAGCACAGGGAAGTTATGCTTTCCGGGTGCGCATCTTCGTATTCGTCCGGGTCTTCTTCCGGTTCGTCCGGTACTTCTTCCGTTTCGTTTTGTGTCTTTTCCGTTTCGTTTTGGTCGTTTTCCGTTTCGTTTTGTGCCTTTTCCGTTTCATTCGGGTTTTCTTCTTGCATTTCAATTTGTCCTGGTATCTGTTCACCGTCTGTCTGCTGCCGGTTGTTTTCCTTGGCTTCTTTAATCTCTTTAAACGTCAATCCGCTTTCCTCGTATTTTTCTAACAGGTCGTTTTGTTCTTCCTCTGTCATGCCGCTAAGTTCGTAAGCGGCGGAAAATGTCAATCTCCCCTCTTTTAGTTCTTCCGTAAATTGGGGGATAAGGCGCTTGTTAATGCTTTCTATCTGTGCAATCTTTGTTGTCGGCATCTTTAACATATCCGCTATTATGTCCCGCAGTCTTCCGCTATCCAGCTTGTACCCCTGTAAAGTCAAGCCGTCTTTTTTCATTTTTTGTAAGGTTTCTTTCAATCGCTGTTCTTCTTCCAATATATCTTTTGCAGTTTTATTGCGGTATGTATTCGCAATAATAAGTTGCACGATTTCCTCGTTTTCTTCTGCCGGTGTTTTTACTTGGCAGGAAACGAACTCAAATTCTTTGTGTCCCTGCTCCGTTAAAAGTTTTAACGCTCTCCACCGTCTTTCCCCGGCAATAAGTCGATAATCCCCGGATTCGCTCGGCGCGTATACTACTGTTAAATTTTCTAATAATCCTACCGCGTAAATATCTTGTGCAAGCTGTTCTATATCCGGCATACTATAGAAATTCTTTGCATTGCTGTATATTTTATTAATGCTTATATCCTTTACCCTAAATCTTGCTTTTGGTGTGTTGTCTACTGCTGCCGCCTGCGTGTTCTTATTAAGCGCGTCTATTACATTCCATGCCATATCCTTATCTCCTCTCACTACTCCGTAAATTCTATTACAATTTCTTTCAATTCTTCCGCTGTCAGGCTTTTTATATCTTCGTCCTGTTGTTGTATTAATTCCCTTACTTTTTGCCTACTTACGTATATCTTCATCGTTTTTATTGCATTTGTAACCGCTTTTCTAATTTGCTTGTCGGTTTTTATGCTTTCATCTTCGTCTATCTCTTTAAATATTCTTTCCGCTTCTCTCTTATCTATCGTGTATAGAGTTTTCAGCTTGCGTTGTTCCGTTTCTGTCTTGCTTTTTTCTTTTGTGTGTCTTGCCTGCTCTATTTCCTGTTTCATCTGCTCGTATTCTTGCAGGCTTATAGTCACCAGCGGCGGCATATTGTTCATGTTCATTTTTTACATCCCCTTTTTATATTTCTTTTAAAAGTTCTTCCGTCACTGCTCTATAGTCCTGTGTTGCTATGCAGTTCTTCGCAAATGCAGGAAGTGGCACATGTGCGATTGTAGATTTTTCCGCAACTACAGACCGCCGCACTGCCGTAGAAAAACAATTAAATTCTGCTGCCGCCCATTCCTTTACCTGTGCAGTCGTTTTATTCTTCTGCTGCATCGTCAATAATACTTTCGTTTTTATATCCGGGTTTAACGCTCTTAATGTCTTTATCTGTTCATTGGTGTTTATTGCTGCTTCTACCTCGAACCCGCCGACTTTTACTGGTTCAATCAGCATATCCGCCGCGGTCAATACGTTTGTCACGGTCATATCCATAAGCAAGCCACAATCTACAATGCAATAGTCATATGCTTCTTTTACTTCTTCCATAGCCGCCGTGAACCGGGTAACTTGGTTCTGCTGCTCTGTAAGCATAAGATTCATATTAGTTCGCATCAAATAACCATTTGCCGGGATTATGTCGATATTGCTATATATTGTCGTCTGTATCAAGTCCGCTGTCGAATATGCTCCGCCGGTTGTCCTGTGATTTTCTAACAGTTCCGCCATTCCCTGCCCTTCCTCGTCATATCTGCCGTATAGCATGGATATATTGCCTTGCTGGTCCGCATCGCAAATCAATACACGTTTGTCATGCTCCTCTCCTAACAGATATGCAATTGCTGCGGCGGTCATTGTTTTTCCGATTCCGCCTTTTTGGTTCATTATTGCTATTATTTTCATGTGTTTGCCCTCGCTTTCTTCCCTTTGTTTTATGCTGTCGCAATTATTGTTTCGTAACTTTCTAATTCTTCCAACGCTCTTTTATAGCACTGTGTTTCATTTTCTTCCTGTACATCTACAACTACAGTTTTGCCGCTTAATGTTTCACGGTATATTTTTATTTCCATCCCTCTTGCACAACTCATGTCATATAGGCGCATATTGTAGATTTTGCGCATTTTTATGTATTTGTTGTAAAATGCGCGCATTGCGTTTTTATAGTCCTGTTCTTCATTTTCCATCGTCTGTCCTTTCCCAGCCGTCTTTTAAATACAACATAACTGTGCCATCGTCATTATTTTCTTGAAAATGTATATATTCTTTTCCAATTGCGCTTATATATTTTTCTGCTTCTTCTTCAGAGAAGCACAATACACTATCCATTTTTATTTTTCCTTTCTCTGCCTTGTCTGTTTCAGTTCGCCGTTTTTTATAACGCTGTTGTTCGGCATCGTCATCTGCTGCCGTGCCGTTCCGTTTTCTTCGTTTCCCGGTGTGCATAACTGCAAATACTCCCGCAGGATATTAACCGCATCTGTTGCTGTGTAACAGGTTGCCGTATAATGTCCAGCTGCCGCCATGTCGTACAAAAATTCTTTCTGTGCTGTTGTTCGTGTACCGTCCCCGAATTTCATTTCGATGTATAAGCCGCAATACTCACCTTTCGGATATGGCAGGCACAAATCCGAAACCCCGGCTTTTACTCCCATCTGCTTTAGTTTAACGGCTTCAACTTGGTTTCTGCTGCCGCCGTTTGGCACATGATGCAGCCATTTTAATTCTGGATACTGGCGCATGTGCCAGCGTGCCCATTCAACAACGTTTATCTGTTCCGTATCTTCGGAACGTTTCGCATATCTTACATTCATGCTTTTGTCCTCTCTTTCCTCTCTTTCTTTGGTTTACTTCTGTCCTGTATTTTTTATTCAACATTGTATTGGTTTTGCTTCCTGCGTTACCGGCTTGTACATTCTTGCGTAGATATAGAATCGGCGGTTTATGTCGTTGTAACGGATTTCATACTCGCTTAGTTTGTAGCCGTCCTTTTTGTACCATTTATTTAATTTGTCTTCGATGTTCGCTCTACCGGTAACTATTTCGTTTATGTCCTTCTGTTTAAACTTATAGTGGTTTTTCTTAATGTTTGGCTTTTTAAGTCCTTTGCTGGCGCTCCATGTCTTTTGATACTTGCCTTTTTCTTCTTTGGGCTTAGTTATGTACTTAGACAGTCCAACAAGTCCATTTTCGTCTTTGTGCAGGCGGCGGACTTGGTTTCTTCTGCCTTTCTGCCATATCCTCTCTACATCGTCCATTGCCATATCGCCGTCCAATACGATATGATGATGCCATCGCCCTTTTGCGCCGCACTCGGTAACATACACATAACGCAGATTCGGCAAGCCGTCTTTTTTTCTTTTCGTGTTTAGACGGCGGATATAGTTCTTTATATCCTTTTTTGCCTGTTCCATGGTTTCCGGGCTGTATTCGTCTGTGTAATTTAAGGTTGCCCAGATGTCGTCGTTGTCAAAATTTGCAATTATAGTACGCTCACACATTTTGCGGCTGTTCTTTTCGTTAAGATTGTGCTGCGCCCGTCTTTGCCGCTCAATCTGCAACTTTGTCTTTACGCTTTTATATTCATGTGGTTTAAATTCGGGATATACTTCCACTTCAAGCTGTTCAGCCGCTTTTATTTCTTTTGTCGCATATATAGACTTTATTGCTCCCTGTTTCCACAACCTTTCGATATTAGATTCTTGCACGTCTTTAAGAGCCTTATCAAAAATTGCTTCATAATCGTAATCTATATATACTTTCTTTCTCTTTCTTTTTGTGTCCATACTTCTGCCCGCCTGCTATGTATTTTAGATATTTTTAAAAATTACATCGTTGACTTGTTACTATCCATTACAAGCCCGAAAAAACGTTTTTCAGCCCAGCGCAGTATTGACACTTTTATAAATGTGCGATATACTAATGCTGTACTTATTCAGTTACCTTGTAATACAAGGCAACAACCCGGAAGGCATTCGGACTTTTTATATCCGAATGCCTTTCTCCTTTTCTATGAAGCTTTTTCAGCTTCTTTTTTCCGTATCCCTTTTAATTCCACCTTTACACCGTCGTTACGCTGTGTAAGGATTAATGCAATCATTCGGAACGCTCTTTCTACGTTTGGAACGTTCTCCGGGTTGTTCGGGTTTCTGTATTCTTTTAATTCTGTTTTCATGTGTTTTCGCTCCTCTCTAATCCGTGTAGATATACACTAGTTTTATGTACCTGTATGCCTTTTCAAATTGTGCCGGTGTCATTCTGCTCAACAGTCTGTATGCTTTATAAATCCTAAATGCCATGCGTTTTCGCTCCTCTCGTTTTACAGTGTGCATTTTGCTCACTTATTATGTTTTGCATTATAGTGTACAATTTGCACATTGTCAATAGTTTTTGGAGGTATCTTTTTATGTTCTGTAAACGATTAAACGAAACACGCAAAAGCAAGGGTTTCACCGCTCAATTCATGGCAAATTCTTTAAATGTCGCCCTGCGTTCATATCGTATGTATGAAAGTGGCGACCGCTCGCCGTCTTTGGAAATGCTTGTTAAAATTGCGGATATTCTTAATGTTTCATTGGATTATCTGCTGTGCCGTGATGATTTTCTGAAATCTCGCGGAGTATCCTCTGATGAACGTTGAACATTTCTTCAAGCTTGTCCCATATCTCAAAATTGCCGGTTCTTTGTCCGGCTTCTATTTGTTTGTAATATCTCAAGCTGATGTTCAATTTATCCGCAACTTCCTGTTGTGTCATGCCCGCCGCTTGGCGGGCTTCTTTTAAGTTTTTGCGCATCTTTTACGCTCCTTCGTTTGTTTCTTCTTTTAACTCTGGAAACATATAGATTTCATATGTGTCTATTCCCATGCCAGCTGCATATCCGTATTCACGGTTTGCACCTCTGGACTGCTTCCAGCCGTCAAGCATAACAATGCAATCTGCAATGTCTAGTAATTCGATGCACAGCTTCATAAGTTCGTCGTATGTGCATACTCCCTCTAAGGGCTTTAAAATCTTTGCCGGGTTAATCACTTTGTAGCCCGCCGCCTGCAATCTCTTTTCAGCTGTTTCAAACTGCTGCATATAATTTTCATTGCCTGTCACTGCTCCAGAGATATAAGCGCGTGTTTTTCGTTCTTTCATATTTGTCCGTCTTTCTTTTCTATGCAATTACTGTAATTTCTTTATCTGTACGGTTGTAATAAAATACGTTGTCTGTGCAACGCATATTGTTTGCATCTTTGTGTTTGCTAAGTATTTCTCTATAGCCACTGTCGCAAATGCTTTTTAATCCTTCCGCATCGTTTCCGGTCGCCCGTGATGCAATCGCTTCATCTTTTGTCGGAAATATCACTATTAAATCATCGTTTATCTGGTCGGCTATATCTGCCAGTACATTTTTATCCAGCCCGAACAATGCGCCATCATTCCCCCACTTTGACGTTATTATGTAAAAATCTTCTTTCATTCCGAACTGCCATTCTTTTTTCCGCATTGCTGCCATAGCTTCCGCGATTTCCTGCGGTGCTCCGTGCTTTTTCAATTCGTATATCGCCTGTTTTTCGATAAAATCCGCGCTTGCCGTAAACTGCGGTTCTAAAATCCGGACAGTGGTAACACAGCACCGTTATGCGCTGTTGCGATTCTTTTATTTTGGCGGTGGTAGCTGTCTAAGGTATCTATTTTTTTCACTGCCAAAATGGGTAACTACCGCAACGAAACCCGAACCCCGGCGCAACGTTTGACCGCTACGCGGGTACTGAATACATTTACTTTTATCTACTTTACTTTATTTACTTTTTGTTTAAATTTATTTATTTTTGTTGTTTTTTTGTTGTGTTTGCTCCTTTTTTCTTTTTTATTTGCTATAATCTGCTGCCTTATTGATTACTTTCTGCGGTACATCGTGAACTGGTCGCACCGCATACGTTTCTCGTTTGGTGCTACTCTTTCGTAGCCGGGAACTGGTAACATTGCCACTACTTCTTCCGGGTAAGCCTGTGCGGCAATAATGCTTCCGATGATAACAAGGGTTTTACCGGTTGTGCCATACTGCTCTGCAAAATCTTTTTTAATTTCTGCGATGATATACAATCCTTCTGTTGTAGGGTCGAAACTTGGTTCTGTATAGATTCCACCCCAGTAAACTTGTGTTGTGCTGGCATTAATTAATTTGTCCGGGTTATTTTCCACCGTTACAAGTTTACCGTCCGTATCCTGCATTGTTATATTGTGTGGTGTTGTATTTGCCACTACTACATCATTTTTAAACTTATAAAATTTTGTCATATTTTTTTACCTCTTTTTTCTCATTCTTTTTTCTGTCTTTTCATGCCGCTCGGCACCGATTGCATCAAGTGCCTTTTCGGTCTGTTCTGTTGCTTCTTCGGCAAGTATTTTTCTAACAACGGTTAGACTAATTTTCAGTGCTGCCGCAATCTGCGGCGCTGTGTACTTGGCTTTATGCAGCCGTTTTATTTTCTCGCGCATTTTTCTTATTTATCCGCCCCCTTTCTGTTGAAAACCGGTCAAGTTGTTTTGGTCGTCAAACTCCATTTTTATCTGCCCTTTTATGTCCTCATCTTCAATCCACCAATCAAATACATCTTGTGCAGTTTTCCATCCCTTTTCGTTTCCGTTTTCTTTTCTGTGTTTTAACATTCTTGTAAACGCTTGCAGATACATATTTTTGTATGCCGGATACTTTTCAAACTCCCGTAGTCTTTCCTTTTTCCCTGCCATGGGGCAGCCAATACAACCGATTCTCTTGCAACCGCCCGGCAATCCATTGTTATACAGCGGATTTATTTCAATTTGCTCGTGCCGTATGTACCACCACAAAAAGTCGTCTTCCCAATCTAATATGGGATTTACTAGCGTTTTGTTTGTCCTATAGCAGTTTTCTACTGTTCTGTGACTTTCCGAATTTTCGTAATTTAGAATCAATCCGCCTTTTGCGGTCGTTTCCATTTCTCCTTTTTCCATTCGGCGCATTGCTGCGGTCGGCTGTGGAAATGTTATAATCCCGTGGTTATTTGCGCGGCTTCTGCTTTCTGCTGCTCGCACGCCAGTTATCGTTTTTTTACCTTTTCCACTTTTTTCTTTTAATTCCGCACAACAGTACCGGCATAGTCGCGTTGGTGGCATTTTCTTTTTTTCTATTAACTGCCACATCGACAGCCGTGGTCTTTGGATTATTACATCTTTCTTGCTCTGTATATAACGCACCGTTTCCGGTGCATCTACTGTTGTAAGATTGTGCACAGCCGTAAATAGAACGCCGCTTTTCTTCGCAAGATGTAAAATTACGTCCGAATCTTTACCTCCGCTATATCCGAGTTGATATGGGTCTTTGCTTGCGAACGTCTGCAATATCTCTATTGCACGTTTTTCTTGTTTTTCCATTTAGTCCGTGCTCCTTTTTAAATCTTCTGCAATGCGTTTGCTTACTTCTGCCGCATTTGCAAACGCATTACCCAGCGTTTCAAAAATTTTCGATACGATTTCCGAAATGTCCGGCATCTTAAATTGCGGTATTATGTTTTCTTTTGCCGGGCTGTTCCTTTTGCTGGGTGGATTGTGTCCATATTTCTTTTTGTATGCCTTTTTCCACTGCCTGTGGTTCATTCTTCATCACCGTCCGTTTCTTCCGGCGTGTCCGGTTCTTTCCCCAGCAATGTTTTTTCTAATTCTTCCACCTCGTCCGAAAGCTGCAAATTAATTTCATGCAGCTTTGTAACCGCTTCTTTTGCCTTTTCCTGTTTCTCTCCGTCAAAGTTCCAGCTTTCGAGGTTTTCAATCGTGTGCTCTAATGTCTGCTTTTCCTGTGCTTTGATATACAGTTCATTCAGAATTTTTTCTTTTTTTCTTCTTCTTTTTTCAAGAATTTTATCTAAATAAGCTTTTCTTTCTTCTGTCATTTTTTCACTGTCCTTTTTTTAATAGTCTGCCGCAATAATTTCTTTTGCTTTCTGCGTTGTTTCGTCAAGAAGCTTTCTTAATTCTTCTGTCGCTTTTTCGCTGTGGATTCTGTCCGCCTGCATCACAATGTTAAATTTGTTTGCAAATCCGAACCCACGTAATCCGTCTTTTTCCTTATAATGTAACGTTCTTTCTTCCCGAAACACTTTCGCTGTTTCGGAAAATATTACTTTCTTATCTTCCATTTTGTCCCTTTCGTTTGCCTTTTACGACTTTAAAAGCCACAAACAAGCACATCACTTTTTTAAAATGTTCTTTTTGCGGCGGCTTCTTTTAAGATGTCCGCTGCATCTTCTAAGATTAATACTGCTTTCTCTACTGTAAGCGGCTCCATTTCAAATAGGGTTGTTATTGCCTTTTTTGTCATTTCTCTTGCTTTTACGTCCTGTTCAAAAATAAGATTCCCATGTGTTATGTGCGGGTCCTTTTCGCAGAATCTAAGGATTCTCGCCCTTGTTTCCGGGTCTACTCCCTCGGCTTCTGCTGCCGGTTCTTCATCATTCTTTACCGGTTCTTCATCAAGTTTTTTCAATCTCTCTCTCAACTCGATAATAATGCTGTCATCAAGTTCATTAAGCACTTTAGCTGCCCTATCCGGATGTCCTGCGATGTGCAACCTTTCCGCGTCCTGCTCTATCTTTGTTCTTCTCTTTTCCTCATCAAAAATACGGTTTAAGAGAATTATTCTTTTTGCTTCCTTTTCCTGCTTTGTCATTTTTTCCTTCCTTTCATTTTTGTGCAGCACTACTACCATTACATTTTGCGTATATGCCCAGTTTGCTACTACATAATACTTAAAATATTTTCGTGCTATAGTTCGATACGGGTTATTTTTTTCACTCCATATTATTACTTTTATATTGTCTTTAAATGTAAAAACTATTTCTCCGTTATCCCAGTCAAAACCGGAATATTCTTTTCTAAATTCCTCAAATGTCATCGGATTCACCCTCTTTTCTCTTGAAAACTTTTATGCCGGCTTATTAAGTGTTAAATCCTGCGCCATCGTCATGCCAATCATGACGTTTTTTACCGCTTCCTGGTTCTCTTTTGTCAGCTGTGTTACCAGCTGTACAAATTCTTTTACATCTTTCTTTTTTACGTCCAGTTTTCCTTCCATACTCTTTTCACTTCCTTTCCTTTCTAAAATGAGTTTATTTATATCTTCCGGGGCTTGCGCCCCGGTCTTTTATGCTTCTACTGTCTGACTTCCTGCGATGAACACCTCTCTGCCGTCCCAGTTGCAAAGCTTTGCTGTCTTTGCTTCGCTCCGTCTTTCATTGGGCTTTCCTGCATGTTTTACAGTTACGTATGTAACTGTTTTTTTTGTTCTTTTTACGATTTCATATTTAACTGCGTTTTCACCGTATCTTTTACCTTTTTCAAATTTCCTCATGTTTTTTCTCCTCTCCGTTTTGTTGCTCTCTGTTGCTTACAGTTACATTATAGTTGTTTATAGTTACTTTGTCAACACTTTTTTGTTGCGTATAGTTACTTTTTTGTTGACTGGCTATTTTGTGCATGTTATATTAATAATGAATTAATACGAAAAGAGGTGATTATATAAATGACACAAGGTGAGCGTGTGAAAGAGATTCGCAAGTCATTAGACTTGACCCTTGAAAAATTCGGCGAAAAATTGGGGGTTACAAAAACAACTATTTCCCGAATTGAAAAAGGCATAAACAACTTGACCGAACAGATGACTATTTCGATTTGCCGCGAATATAACGTAAATTACGATTATTTAACATGTGGCGATGGTGAAATGTTTGACGATTTGCCGCAGACAGTTATTGATGAACTGTGCGCGCAATACAATTTGAGCGATTCCGAAAAGGCAATTATTGAAATGTATGTATCATTGCCGGAAGATTTCCGACAGCTTTTAAAGGAAAGAACAACAGAATTGTTGCACAAGCAAGGTTGGACAAAGGCAGAGTAATAAAAGCCGGGTGCTCCTCTTATTAGAGTGTTCCCGGCTTTTTGCTTTTATTGCTGTTTTTTTTCATAACAAACGCGGGTTATTTTACATTTTTCTACATTTTAATACAAAAATCCCCTTATTCAGTTTTTTATGTCATCATATCCAATTTTCATGATATAATCAAATCGGGAATTGTTTAAATATTTTAAACAGGGAGGATTTAATATGCATTATGACTTTGTAGCAATTGACTTTGAAACGGCAACACCCGAAATGAATAGCGCGTGTGCTGTCGGTATCGTATGTGTGGACAATTTTGAAATTGTTCAAAAAGATTATTTTTTAATTCAGCCGCCCGGCAATGAATATTCACCGTACAACACCGAAATTCATGGGCTTACTTCGGAGGATACGAAAAATGCCCCGCAATTCGATTCTATATGGAATCAAATTGCATATCTGTTTGACGGCAGTGCCATCATAGTTGCACACAATGCCCGCTTTGATATGTCTGTATTAAAAGCTTGTTTTGATACATACTCAATCGTTCCACCGGATTTCACTTATATAGACAGCATAGCAATTACCAACCGGCAAATCAGTGACAAGAACATTTCTGGTTCTCTTGAAGCGCGGGCGCAATATTTTAATGTTCCATTAGAAGAACACCATAATGCACTTTGTGATGCTGTTGTTTGCGCTAAAATTTGCATTGCGGCTGTGCGAATGACGAACAGACATTCGTTACACACTTACTGTTTTACTTATCGTACCAGAACTATGCACCAGTTTTCTGAATTAAAACCAATGTTGCGATTTAACCGCCCTCATTATATGGATTATAACGAAAAAGATATTAAAGCGGCTGACTGTGCTGTTAATGAAAGCAATCCGCTATATGGTAAAAATGTCGTTTTTACCGGCGAATTTTCTACAATGACACGAAATGCCGCGGCACAAAAAGTAATTGATGCCGGTGGTTTTGTTAAAAGTGGAGTTAATAAAAAAACTGACTATTTATTTATTGGTGTGCAAGATTCTAATGTTGTTGGTGAAGCCGGGCATAGTACAAAAGAGCGCCGAGCAAGTGAATTAATTGCGAGCGGTGCGGATATTAAAATATTTAACGAAAAGGACTTTTTAAATATGCTATATAATAAAGGTCAATAAGCAGTAACAAAAGGGAAGCAGGAATAAACCCGCTTCCCTTTTGTTACTTGTGTATGTATACATATTTCGCAAATCTGTATACGCGTTTTAACTGCCCCTCTGACATCCTGTTCAGAAGTGTTACTATCTTATGAACCATATGCCCTCCCCCTTTCTATGAAAAAGGTAACAGGGATTTTATGGAAAGTAAATACTTTTGCCGCATATTTCCGCATTTGCGGAAATATTAAGGCGTGCTATTGCTGTCAGTGTGGGATTTCTGTATAATATGTTTATTTACATATTATTTATATTCAGAATCAAATAAATCCGTAATCTTGACATTTAAAGCAATTGCTATTGCTTCCAGCTGCCGTAGAGTCGGCGATGTTATACCGTTTTCGATATAATTCAATGTCGTCTTGCTAATCCCTGTCATTTTCTCCAGCTGTGTCAATGTTAATTTTTGTTTGGTTCGTGCCTGCCATGTTAGTATCTTCATGTTGGTATTATGTGCATATGGTGGCATTTTTATTAATTTTTATTATTTTGTAGCATTAAAAAAGGGGCTGCCCTGCAAGCAACCCCAATCAGCTTATTTAAGAAGACCGATTCCTGTATAAACTGTATTTCTATTTTATCATAAAGTCGGTACTTCTGCAATATGGAAGGGAGTATTTTTTATGTCTTATTTTAATTTCAACCCCGATTTAGTAGGTGTACGCGTTGTTAAATACATTCGATGCAGTCACGAAGGACAGGTTTTGCACGGTGATACACTGGAAGCGCAGAACTTAATTTTAGATGAATTTATCGCTGCCAACAAAATGGTATTGGTGGATACGTTTGTCGATGAAGCGATGACAGCGCGAAAGAAATATACAAAGCGTAAAGAATTTGTACGTCTTTTGGACGGTGTCCGGTCGCATAACTTCGATTTAATTATTTTCACGAAGCTTGATAGATGGTTTCGTAACATCGGTGATTATCATAAAATTCAAGAAATTTTGGATGCCAACCACGTGCAATGGAAAGCCGTGACGGAAAACTACGACACTACTACAACCAACGGACGTTTACACATTAATATACGTCTGTCCGTGGCACAGGACGAATGTGACCGCGACAGTGACCGAATCAAAGACGTATTTGCTTATAAGCTTAAAAACAAGACTTTTATATCCGGTGCGCTTCCGCGTGGCTTAATGCTCGATGCAGAAAAGCACGTTGTACACGACCCGGAATGGAAGCAATGGGCATTAGATATGTTCGACCATTTTGAAAGCTGTTGTAGCAAAAGGGATACGCTGCTTTTTTTAATGGACAAATACAATATGTACCTGTGCTATGATACGATTGTTCGTAGTTTAAAAAATCCATTGTACAAAGGATTTTACCGCGATGACCCGGATTTTTGCGAGCCGCTGATTGACCCGGCGCGTTTTGACAGAATCCAAAATCTTGCAATCCGCAATGTGCGCGTGCGACGTTCCCGGCAAACGTATGTTTTTTGTGGTTTGCTTGTATGTGCTTCTTGCGAACATTATATGACCGGTGTTGCTACTTATCACACTTTGTCAGGTGGGAAAGAAAAGATGTATAAAAGATATCGCTGTAATATGCACGCATCATCACATTCGTGTCCACACTCTAAAATGTATTCCGAAGAAATGTTAGAACAATACATGATTAGTAATGTATGCTCTGCTTTCTCCTGCTACATTGCAGAATATGCCGTTGCTGCTGCCAGTGCAAAGAAAAAGAATACCGCCGCGGAGATTGCCAAAATTGAGCGCAAACTCAAAAAGTTATATGATTTATTTATGGATGATTTAATTGATAAGGAAGCATACAAAAGTGAATATGATTCCTTTAACAAGCAGTTGAACGAATTAAAAAGCATTCCTTTTGCCCCTGCAAACGACTATAAAAAGGTGCAAGAATTGTTATCCGGTGATTGGTCGGCTGTGTATACCAGTTTTAACAACAATGAAAAGAACGCTTTCTGGAAGTCTTTTATTGATAAAATTGTGATTCATGAAGACGGTAAAATTGATATTATTTTTTTATAGCTTTATGTGTACTAACTACGCATCCCCCGTCGGCTCGTCGCAGAGCAGAATATCCGGATTTTTCACGATTGCCCTGCCGATTGCCGTCCGCTGCTGCTGACCGCCGGACAACTGGCTCGGAATTTTGTTCTGATGTTCTGTCAGTCCCAGCACATCAAGCAGTTCATCAATATCTAACGGCCGGCTGCTTAAATATGCGCCGACTTCGATATTCTCACGTACCGTCAGATTTCCGATAAGATTATATGCCTGAAATACATAGCCTAAATGCTTTCTTCTGTATTCTGTCAGCTGCCTGTCGTTCATGCTCTGCATAACCTCGCCTGCTACGGTAACACTGCCGGAATCTGCCGTGTCAATGCCTCCTACGATATTAAGCAGTGTAGATTTTCCTGAACCGGAAGGTCCCAGCAGTACGCAGATTTTCCCTTTCTCCACACCAAGCTGTATCCCTTTTAAAACCTCCACTTTGTTTTCACCCGTTCCATAACTTTTCCGTAATTGTTCAATCTCTAAAAACATAAATTTCTCCTTACCGACTATGTTCATTTATCGTAACATAAAAAGAGTTAGACACTGCTAACTTCTTTCATAATGTTAGCCCTGTCTAACTCTTTTGTCAAGTTCTATTTATTTCCCCTATCTTCTTTCCCTGCGCATAAATCTAAACTGCTTTTTCTTCCGGTATTTCTTTCATATGACAAATGCTTAAAAACAGACTGCGTTCCGCAATTCTTAACTGCAATGTTCCCCACTGTGTATAATAATCTACATTTTCATACAGTTTACGGATACAATTGCCGTAAAACGGCTCCGTTATCCTTGTTGTGTACCTCATTTCAATATAACAGTACATTGCATAAATAAGCACAATCTTTGTTCCTGCGGCATACGCTTCCAGACTTGTATACTCACGAAAAATGCGTTTTAAATACGCATCCCGTGCCAAAAACGCATAAAATTTCTTCTTACAGCTGTTAAAATCACCCTGTTTAAACAGCTCCTCCTCAATCCGCACTGCCACTGCATGGCACATTCCCTCAAATACCGATTCCATTCCCGTAACCCGCACAAGCTGTGCCTTTCCAAGCCACGAAAGTCTTTGCGGCAGTGTAGAAGATTCAACCCCGTATAAAAATACAACAATTTTAATTCTGCCCTTTTCAAAGCTGCTTTTTAAAATATCCAGCTCCACAAGAGCTGTTATATCCTGTATCAGCTGCGGTGTTAAAACTACTACGGCTTCCTGATGCCTTGCGATACTTTCACATTCCTGTTCATACGTCACCTCCCTCATAATATTTTTCTCTCCGTCTTCTTCAGGCATTGTAAATCCCCAATTTTCCAAGTGATACAAAACGGCTTTTGCATGACTTTCGTTTTTGCTTCTAGAATAGCAAACGTACATTTTTCCTCCTCCAGTTTCTTTTGTACTCATTCCCCCTGAAAAATGTATTCTGTATTATAATAACACATTTTTATAATTATAAGTATTATCACATTAAATCCTGTTTTTTTTCAAATAAACCATATGACCATACACTATTTTACCCACTCGTTATAAATTTCACTATGTTCAGTACGCCGAAACCCTGCTGATTTTCCGGAATGGCAATAGTCTCACAGCACTTTAACAGCCGCATTTTTACACCTTTCGGTGTATAGTCCGGTCTTTCCTCTAAAAGTCTGGCAACTGCTCCGCTGACAATGGGAGCAGACATTGATGTTCCGCTTTTTTTTGCATATGCATCCTTACGGTTGCTGCACGCAATAATATTGGATCCTGTCACAACAACCTCTGGCTTGATCACACATTCCTCCGTCGGTCCTCTGCCGGAATAATACCGCACTTTCCTTCCGCGTACACCCGAAAAATTGGTATCGTCATACGAACCGACGGTTATAATTTTTTTACAGTTTCCCGGTGCGGTGATACTATTTCTGTCCGGTCCGCTGTTTCCTGCCGCCGCTACCACAACAATTCCGGCATCCCATAGCTGTTCCACCTGCCGGTTAAGCTGTTTTTCTTCCTGCACATCATGGTCCGGTACCGTTCCGAACGAAATATTAACAACCCGGATATTATACCGCTCTCTCTGTTCTAAAATCCATCGGAGTCCTTCCACCACATCTGAAATTTTCCCGTTTCCCTGTGCATCCAGAACTTTTACGCCTATCAGTGCCGAATGCGGGGCAATTCCTTTATACCGTCCACGGGATGCACTCCCGTCCCCGCCTATGATTCCCGCGATATGTGTCCCGTGTCCGCTATCATCATAAGCGCTGTTTTTCCCATGAACCAAATCAACGAAACCGGTAATACGGCTGCCAAAATCTCTATGCCGGTAAATTCCTGTATCTACAATTGCAACTCCTGTCTGCATACAACTCCTCACTTTCGAGCAGCTTTGTCATAAATCTGCGATGTAAATACCGCCAAAGCTATTTACCCTCCACCTATCTGTATTTATTATATGGTAAATATCTTCAATGTTACTACTTGCGCCCGGCGATTTCTCATCTGCCAAAAATGCTGTTTATTTTTCATGCTTGATAATATTTGCTTTTTCCCTGCAAATATTTTATAATAAAGTATCAGAATTCATTTGCAGGATTTGTGACTTTGCGCACTTGGCACAAGCCTGTTATGTGCAATACAACTTAGAATTACAAAGCGTGCGCAGAAATGAGGATTAATATGGATAAGAAAAGAATCGTTGTTGCTCTCGGAAGAAATTCTTTTGGTGAAACTTTCCCGGAACAGCAGGAAAATGTTAAAAAAGCTGCTGCTGCAATTGCAGATTTAGTAGAAGAAAAATATCAGATTGTCATTACGCACAGCAACGGTCCGCAGGTCGGCATGATTCAGACTGCAATGACTGAATTTGCCCGTTTAAATCCAGACGACAGAACCGTTGCCCCGATGTCCGTCTGCGGTGCAATGAGTGAGGGATATATCGGTTACGACTTACAGAATGCAATCCGCGAGGAATTATTAAACCGCGGCATTTATAAAACTGTTTCTACAATCATTACACAGGTCCGTGTAGACCCGTTTGATGCGGCATTCAGCGAACCTTCCAAAATCATTGGCAGATTTATGTCAAAAGAAGAAGCCGAAGCCGAGGAAGAAAAAGGCAACCATGTTGTTGAAGAAGAACCGGGTAAATTCAGAAGAATTATCGCTGCTCCACTGCCAATCGACATTTATGAAATTGATGCCGTAAAGGCACTGCTTGATGCAGACCAGATTGTAATCGCTGCCGGCGGCGGTGGTATCCCTGTACTACAGCAGGGAACACATTTAAAAGGTGCCAGCGCCATTATTGAAAAGGACTACACTGCTGCCAAACTGGCAGAACTGGTCAACGCACAGACTTTATTATTCCTGACAGCATACGACAATCTTACAATTGAAAAAGGAACACCAAATGAAAAAGTCTTTGAACAGGTTTCTGCTTCCGACTTACACACTTATATCAAAGCCGGTCATTTCCCTGCAAAGACAACATTTCCAAAGGTTGACGCTTCCATTCGTTTCGTAACTGCTGATTCCGAAAGAAAGGCCGTTATTTCAAACCTTGACAAGGCAAAATCAAGTCTTGCCGGAAAGACAGGAACAACAATTACCGCATAAAAATATTGCGTAAAAAATTAAGGAGAAATTTCTGATTTTAGAAATTTCTCCTTTTTGTTTGCTTTTGTTGACTGTTGCTTTACTCTGCCGTAGTTGATTCTGTCTGTACGGTTTCCTGCTGTGTCTGATATACCGCATTGGTTACATCTAACATAAAATAGTTTAACAAGACCATTAACAACGCAAGAACTACGATAACAACCAGCGGTATCCACGGATTCTTTTTCTTCTGTGACTGATTCTTTTTAAATGTACTGCTATTGACCTGATTTGCCATTTTTTTCTCCATTTCTTTTAATTTACTTTACTCAGATATATGGACTCTAATATTTTAGTTCCTGTTTTCGTTTTAAAAATATTTTCTTTGATTTTCCGGATAGAATCCAGCCCCTGCTTACTGCTGTCCAAGCCGTCTTCATTGATATTTACCAGAAAATCTGCCTCAACTAAAATCTGATAATCCATTCCCTCTATTTTATCATAGGTGTGATGGTGTCCAATCAGATATGCCACCCGCTCTGTCACCGGCGCCGGAAATTCCAATTTCTTTAAAATTACAGCAGCCACCGGTGGTCCCTCCAGTTCCTGATACTTTCCTGCACTGGATTGATATTTTTCCTCTGATATTTTAATGCCGATATCATGAAGCACTGCCGCGGTTTCCAGACATTCCATTGTAAATAAATCCAGCTGTTCCTTCTCTCCAATCGCCTTTGCAAAACCATATACTTTCAGCAAATGGCTGATTCTGCGAATATCATTTTCAAAATAAGCAATTGCAGCCTCAATGACCTTTCCTGTTTCCATACTAAACTCCATTCCTAAGTGATTTTTTATCTGCGATTAAAACAATTTGTATTATTATACTATACCCCTTCTTTGAAGACAACTGTTATCCGAAAACAAAATGCCCTTTAAAAATTTCATAAAAATTTCATCTGAAATTACGGTCAAATAAATATAGACAAATGCGTTATAGTATGTTATTATCTGTATACTAAGAATACGAAAGGTGGTGAAAATATGTCAAACGAGTTATCCAACAAAACCGTAACCTACTTATTAGGGGAAATATCTGGTATGCTGGAAAATATGCAGAATTCTCTTCGTACTGAAATCGCCGAAACGCGGGATTCTTTGCAAAGTTCCCTCCGTGCCGAAATCGCTGAAACAAGGGATTCCTTGCAGAATTCTCTTCGTGCTGAAATCGCCGAAACGCGGGATTCCCTGCAGAATTCCCTCCGTGCCGAAATCGCCGAAACAAGGGATTCTTTGCAGTCACAGCTTACGCAGATTAACCTCACACTGGAACAGAATGTTGTTCCACGTCTGAACACGATTGAATCCTGCTATGTATCTACATATGAAAGATATTCCCAGGGTATAAACCAGCTTGAATCAATCCAGTCTGATATCCTTGTTATGAAGGATGTCATTATGAAGCACAGTACACAGCTTGCAAAGATTTCCTAATTCTTGTGCTTTTATTTCCTAAAAAATCGTGGAAAACAAACACGGTCTTGTCTTTGTTTTCCACGATGATATTAAAATTATTCAAGCACGATATCTTTCCCCAATGAAAATGAATAGATAATTTTTTCCTTTACAGGCTTCTGAAGCAGCTGCGACAGCGCTTTTGCATAGTATTCTAACTGGAGTGCATACCGCCTGCGCAATTCGTCTTCACCGCCTTTTTTTGACACCTTATCCGTTTTGTAATCCACCAGAATAAGACTTCCATCTTCTTCAAAATATACATCAATAACACCCTGGATCAACTGTCCGCCATTGTTTTTATCCGGCTGGTTCGTATCGTCCTGTTTTGATTTATCAGACTGTTCGGATAAATCAATAAAGACAAACGGTTGTTCCGTATGAAAAACACCTGCCTGTTTTGCGCGTTTCATCCGTTCAAACAGTGGATTTTTCATAAATGCAACAATATCGGATACACGGATACTGTCTGCCTGCTGTTTGGTAAGCTTTTCTTCCTCTACAAGCTGCTTTAAAAATGCTTTTACAGCAGTATTTTCTGGTTTTGTATCATAGTCCATACATTCCATCACGCGATGATATGCTGTACCTCTCCGGCTTCCCTGTAACGTCTTTTTCCTGCCTGCGATAAATTCCGGCAATAATTCATCTTCATTTTGTTCATCCACTGCCTGTTTTAAGCTTTCCGGCATATAGGCGGTTTCTGCAAAATCCGAATCCTGCTGCATTTTCTTTAATTCCGACACTGTGACCTTCGGTTTCATAACCGGTTCATCGGCATACGGATAATCCGGCAGTTTTTCTAATTCCTGTCCTGCCGGATTCTGCTGCCCAGTGCCATTCCCGGCATCATTCATCTCTGCCTTTGCAACTTCTCCTGCTTCCGCTGCCTGCCGCATATCAGACTCCGCCTGCCCTGCTTCTTTTGAAATATCCGTCTCTGCCTGTGATACTTCCATTGAAATATCATCACTTACCTGCAATTCTTCTTTCTTAAATTCCACAATCTGAAACGTCCCTTTACGCAGATTCTGCGGCAGCAATACTGCCGGCATGACCATATCAAAATAATTTTTCAAACCGGCTTCATACGAGTACGAATACCAGCCTCCGGCAAGCAATTCATCTGAAACCGCCTGCCAGCCCTCTACTGCTTTTTGTGCGTCTTTTACGGTGCCAATCATATACAGCTTTTCCCTCGCTCTTGTCATGGCAACATACAGCACACGCAGTTCCTCGCTGATTGTTTCCTGTATAAGCTTTTGTGATACCGCTGATTTTAACAGAGTCGGATTCTTGATACGTTTATCTAAATGTACCACATTTGTTCCGACACCAAAGTCCGTATCCAGGACCACTTCCCCGCGGGAATCCATCTGGTTAATGCTCTTTCCCATTCCTGCCAGAATGACAACCGGAAATTCCAGCCCCTTACTTTTATGAATACTCATCACACGCACCAGATTTTCATTTTCACCAAGCACGGAAGCTTCCGCAAAATCCACCTCGTATTTTTTAAGGCGCTCAATATAGCGCAGAAACTGAAACAGTCCGCTGTAACTGGTCTTTTCAAATGCCGCCGCCTTTGTATAAAGCATATCCAGATTTGCCTGCCGCTGAGTACCTGCCGGCATTGTTCCGGCATAGTGGTAATATCCCGTATCATACATCAGCTCCCACAAAACATCACTGACCGGATAACGCTCTGCCTTTTCCCTGAAACTGTCGAGTTGTTTTAAAAATTGCACGACTTTTTCATCATCGCTTTCCTGCATGACGTCATGCAAATGCTTTGTGGTGTCTTTCATGCGAATCTGTGTGAGTTCTTCCGTTGTAAATCTGCCAAAAAAGGACAGCATGACCGCCGCCATGGGAATATCCTGCAGTGGATTATCTATTACGGCAAGATACGATAACAGCAGTTTGACCTCACGCACATCAAAATATCCTTCTGACGCGTCACAATATGCCGGAATATCTTCATTCATCAGCACATTGACAAATGTATCCGCCCAGCCGCTGACAGTCCTTGTCAGAATCACGATGTCACTGTAACGGATTCTCCTGTAGCCGTTTTCGGCATTTTTATCATAAACCATATAAAAACTGCCGTCTTCCTTTGGCTGTGTCAGCCGTTGAATCAAAGCCGCGGCAGCAGCGCCTTCACGCTCTCTTGCGGAACGGTCTTCGTCCTCCGGGGAAAGTTTTTCCTGATTCATATCAATCATATAAATCATCGTATCCGGATCATCTGCAAATGTCATCGCATTTTCATTCTGCGCCTGATATTTCGGATACTCAAACCCGGCATTTAACCTTGCCCTGTCATCATACTCAATCTCTGCAAAGTAAGGATTCATCGCCCTGTAAAAAACATCATTCGTACATTCAAGTACATTTTCGCGGCTTCGGAAATTGGTCTGCAGTTCAATCCTGACATTCGGACTGTCCGTATCGGTATATGTACTGTACTTATCCATAAACAGCTTCGGACACGCCAGACGGAACTTGTAAATGCTCTGCTTCACATCACCCACCATGTAGATATTGTTATCCGCTTCATTGTATTTTCCCTTAGATACCGCAGTCAGAATAACCTCCTGAAGCATATTGCTGTCCTGATATTCGTCTATGAGAATCTCCTCGTAATATGCGCTTAAATCATCTGCCGCTTTGGTGTATTCCATGCCGTTTTCCGTTTTTTTGACTAAAATGTTTAGCGCCATATGCTCCATATCGTTAAAATCAATGACATTTCTTTCACGCTTTTCTGTATCCATGCGCCTGTAAAAATCCTGTGCGAGTGTCATCATCATTTCAACTGCCGGTTTATTTTCCCGAATATCCTCTAATAAATTTGCAAATTCCTTTGTAAATAATTTCGCCTGTAACGTCTTTGTCACATAAGCCTTATATTCATCGCGGATTTGCTTGACTGCTGCCTTCTTTACCTCTGAAATATCCTTACTGCGGCTTCTTCCAAGCGTTTCAAAAGACAGCAGGCGCACTTTACACACCAGTTCTTCATAACTCTGCGTATCCAGAATCTGACGGATTCCCGCATGGTCAGACTGTACTGCTGCTGCATACATCAGCGGTCCGTCCGGCTCATTGCAGATACTTTCCAGTTTTTCATACTGTCTGTCATAGTCTTTAAAACGTCTTCTGACCGTATCAAAAAGATAACCGATTGCGGCATTTTGTTCTGCCGTGTCGATATCTGCCTGCGTGTAAATGCACAGGCAGTCTTTAAACCATTCCTCCGGCCACGGATAGCTTCTTGCAAAGCGGTATAATTTTAAAATAATATCCACGATTTTCGTATCGTCACGTCCCGTTCCATACGCATCGACAAAATCAAAGAACACCTGATTTTCGGAAGCATAATATTCCTCCAGCATCTCCTCCATAATATCATTTTCAAGCAGCTTCATTTCACCTTCGTCCGCAATCCTGAAACCCGGATCTAATTCAATATCCGTAAAATAATTGCGCACAATATTTAAACAGAAGCTGTCAATCGTCGTAATCGGGGCATTGTGAATCAACGTCATCTGACGGATTAACCGCTCGTTTCCCGGATTCTCCTGTAGCATTGCATCGAGCGCCTCACGGATTCTCTGCTTCATTTCCGCCGCCGCCGCCTTGGTAAAGGTTACAACGACCATTCTGTCCACGTCTGTGCCATCTTCTGCCGTGATTTTTCGGATAATGCGTTCTACCAGCACCGCCGTTTTACCCGAACCTGCGGCGGCAGCAACTAAAATATTACAGCCGTTTGTCCGGATTGCCTTGAACTGTTTTTCTGTCCAGCGGTTTGCCATTTTCATCAACTCCTTCCCTGATTTTTTTCCATATTTCCTCATCACTGAATGTCTTTAAGCTGCGGGACTGCCCTCCCGGAATATCCGGTGAAAAACCGCATACCGCATGGTACGGACAATATGTACAGGCATCTTCCTTCTGCGTGTGGTACGGATTAACGTCCACATTTCCACCAAAAATTCCCGCCGCCATATCTGCCGACTTTTCGGTGACATAGTCTGTGAGCTGTTCAAACTTCTGCGTGCTGTAAATGTGGCTTCGCATATCCAGCTCCCCGTTTGATTTAAACGCAACCGGAATAACCGCCGACTTTCCTCCGCGGTCATCCATTTTACGGATAATTTCCGTATCCTCATTGACAACACCTTTCATACGCAGATTTTCCAATATCATTTCATCAACGGCTTCACGATAATCTGCATCTTCTTCATCGGGCATGCTCTGTACTTCTATAATCGGATTGTCAATATTGTAATAAAGAATCCCCGCCGGAATAATATTCTTATCCGGGTGCCGCTTCTTTTCGATGCGCTGTGCCGCCTTCATATATGTTACAAGCTGTAATTTTAAGCCGTAAAATGTCTTTAACAAATCAAAATCCGATTTGCCGGTTTTGTAATCCACCACGCGCACATAAACATTGTTATCATCTTCACAAATATCAATGCGGTCAATTTTGCCCTGCATATAAAGCGACTTGTCACCAAGTACCTCATGCTCATCAACTAAAAAGTTCATTTCATATGCATCGGGTGCAAATTCACCGCGTTCTAACTGCTTTCCGATTGCCCAGACCGTCCTGTCCGCCAAATCGGTGAGCCTTTTAATCATGTATTCGTTACGGCTGTTATCCTTTAAAATGGTGTTGCCGTACTCTGCAGCAATCCGCACAACGCTTTCGGATACGCGCTTTTTTCGTTCTTCATCGGATAACAGGGAAAAGGATTTTTTCTCCTCTTTTAACTGCCGCGACACATCTTCCAAAACACCGTGCAGAACCGTACCGAAATCCTGTACCGCAAAACGGTATTCTTCTCTTTGTGAAAGCTTTAAGCCATATTCCAGAAAATACGCAAAACGGCAGGAAGCATACGTTTCAAATGCCGAAATACTACCCTTTAGCTGTGTTCCGTATAACAAAAGCGCCGCATTTTCACTCAACGTCTTAATATAATTTTCCGTATTCCACTCAATATCCTGCTTCGGAATCTTTAAATAGACAAACTGTCCATCCTGCCCGTCGGCATCCGTTATGCGCACATCCGGAAACATGCGTCTTACATTACGGATTAAATATGACGGAAGTGCCGTCTTTCCGTCACTGCTTTTTTTTGCATACGATAAATACAGCCGGTGTGAAGCCTTTGTCATCATCAGATACAGATAAAATTTCTGTATAAATGCTTTTTCCCTTGCAGAAGGTGACAGTACGATTTTCTGTGCTTCCAGTATACTGCGGTCGGTTTCCGACAGCACACTGCAATTTTCATTTTTCTTTGGCACAACACCGTCATTGACTCCCGCAAAAAACAGCACTTTGACATTGTCAAGACGTGTTCTTTCGATATCACCAATCATCACACAGTCGGAGGTCGGCGGAAGCAGTCCCACTTTCATTTCTTCAAAGCCCGCCGCTACAATCCTGTTAAATTCCTTTAATGAAACATTTTCTTCACCGAGCAGTTCCACAATCCTGTCAAACAATTCAAGCACCTTTGCATAGAGCTGTTCATATTCATTGCCAGCAGATTCACACTCCGAAAGCACCTTAATCTGTTCGGCACTGTGCAGAGCCGTCACAAATTCATAAACGGCTGTGACATATGCCCGCACATTGGCTTCTTTATCCTTTAAAACCGCTTCCAGATTCAAAAACGGCGCCATAATCTGCTCCCGCAGGGCATTTAACGTTTCCAGTTCCGGCTGGTACGTGCTTCTTTTCATTTTCTTTTTCCACGGTTCATGCCATGCACGGCTGCCGCGGATACCTACCGCCAGACAGTAATTTTCCAGCATATCGATGTCATGTCTTGAAATGCCGGTCAGCCCCGTACGCAGATATCGGAACATCGTGTCATACGGATATCCTTTTTCTACAATCTCCAAGGCACTGCAAAGCATTTCCACATACGGATTGGCGGCGACAGAGCGTTTATAATCCAAAAACGCCGGAATGTCATTTTGTTTCATCATATTGGCGGCAACTTTTCCGTATGTTTCCAAATCTGCCGTAACAACGGCAATATCACGATAACGAAAGCCCTCTTTTCTTGTCAGCTGTAAAATCTCGGATACGATATACTGCAATTCCTCTTTGGGATTACTACCCTCGTAAATGCGGATATTTTCCGGTGTACCGGTGTACACACCGCCCTTATAGCGGAACAGGTTTCTTTCAAGATATGCTAAGTCCTTCGCACCCTCATAGCGGTAATTGATGTCCCTGTCCACGCACACGGTATCGTCAACATTGATTCCTTCTTCCTCACAAATCGCAATCAGACGGTTCATCATCTCTTTACTCATAAAAAACAGGTTGTTCCAGCCTTCATGTCCTGTCGGACGTTCCTTTTTATCAATCGTTACTGATATTTTAATACCTTTGCTGTATACCAGCAACAGACGCATGAGTTTGTACTGAATCGGTGTAAACCCGGTAAATCCATCAAAAATAATTTCCGAACCGGCAATCAGCTTTGATTTTTCCACCAGTCCGCATAATACGTCTAAAATTTCCTCAGACGTAATATAATTGGTTGACAAAAATGCCATAAATTCTTTGTAAACCAGACGGATATCTTTTAATTTTGCGGAGAGCTGCTGCTTTTCTTTGACATTCTCTCCGATTTCACCAAGCTGCTGCGGTGTAATACCATATTGAAGCAGTTCGGAAATCACGGATTTTAACTCCGAAACAAAACCTGTTTTTTCAATACTGCTGCCAAAGTAATCCAGCTTTTTCTTCTCTTTTTCAAGTACGCGCCGTACAATCAGGTTCTTTCCGGTATCGTCTAACACCGGACGGTTTCCGCCGCCCAGTTCTTCAAAAACCTTGTATGCAAGGCGTTCAAAGCTGACAACATCAATATTTAAAATTCCCTTGCGTGAATGCATATGCACCAGTTTTTTTTGTGTTTCCATAGTATATTGTTCAGGAACAACCACAATAAAATTGTCATGCGGTCTTCTGACAGATTCTTCACAGACTAAACGGCTTAAATATTCTGATTTTCCTGCACCGCTTCCCCCTGTAATAAACTGTAAGGACATATTTCCCTCATTTCTGCCGGACCTCCGGCGATTATTATGTCATGATTCAATCATTTTCTGCATATAGTATACCATCAATGATAACAATTATGGAAGTGTGTGGATATGAATTCAAAGACAAAAATTATTGTTTTACACCGCCGTGAACTGCTGATTGGTGCCATTGCCGCGGTGATTGCCATTCTTTTACTGATTTTTATGATTTCATCGCTTGCAGGCGGCTCTAAAGATGCCGCAGCCAGCTCTGTCAACGGTGCCAAATCTGTTTCTGCGGGTGTTTCCGCCTGCTATACACCGGGGGTTTACAGAGCCGGTGTTTCTTTAAACGGCAACGCCGTAGATATCGAAGTGACAGTCGATAAAAACCGTATTCAGAATATTGCACTCGTAAACTTATCCGAACCGGTTACAACGCTCTACCCTTCTTTGGAAAGCACCTTTTCCGAACTGTGTGCTTCCGTAATTGAAAGCGGTTCTACCAAAAATATTACATATCCCGCTGAGAACAAATACACCGCTACAATGCTTCTGAATGCCATTCAGACAGCACTCGATAAATGCACGATACAATAAAAAGGCTGTGGCACGCAATCAGGATTTCTGATTTTTGTGCCACAGCTCTTTTCCTTTTATGCACCAAAGTAGCTGACTTCTTCTGCCTGTTCTACATTGTAAAATCCGGCATAGCCGCGCTCCTCTAATTTACTTAAAAACTTACCGGTCTTTTTCGGTTTTATATAAAGGGATGCAATCATGCCTTCACTTCTTAACTTTTCAGCTGTCTTGACAGCTTCTGTTAAATGTCCGTCTTCATATAATACGGCAATCTTTTTACTGCCGTCCGGAATTTCAATGCCGTTCTGCATAAGGATAGAGAAAATACGCTCAAATCCGATTGAAAATCCGACTGCCGGAATGGACTGGTTTAAAAACTTGCCAATCAGATTGTCATATCTTCCACCGCCTGCGATTGCGCCCTTAAAGTCAATGCTTTCCACTTCAAAAACGGTTCCTGTGTAGTATCCCTGTCCTCTGACCAGTGATAAATCAAAGACCACATCGTATGCCCCTGCTGAAAGTGCCTTCACTGTTGTCATAATCTTTTCAAGACTCTCTGCCGGTTCTTTATCTTCCAGCATATCCTTTAAAGAATCCAGACTAAAATCATTTTTTTCAAGGAACTGTGTAAACTTTGTAATGGCTTCTTTTGCAAATCCTTTTTCTGTCAGTTCTGCTTCTACACCGTCCATGCCGATTTTATCCAGCTTATCAAATGTAATGCACACACTGTCTAATTCATTTTCCGCAAAGCCCATCTGCATTAATACGGCACGTAACAGTCTTCTGTCGTTTAACTTAACTTTGAAATTCTTCATGCCGATTGCCTGTAATGCCTTTGTGGTTGTTAAAATCAGTTCGATTTCCGAATCGTTGGATTCTGAACCGATAATATCAATATCACACTGGATAAATTCTCTTAATCTGCCCTTCTGCGGACGTTCTGCACGATACACACGGTCCATCTGGATACATTTCATCGGAAGTGTCAGCTTGTCTTTATTATTCGCATAATATCTACTGAGCGGCAGTGTCAAATCATAACGCAGTCCCATATCCGCAAGCACATTCTCATTTTCCGAAGTCACGCCTGATGCCAGTGCCTTATCCAGCTTGTCGCCGCGCTTCATAATCTTGAAAATGAGGTTCAGATTTTCTCCGCCATCACTTTTATCCAGATTTTCAATATCTTCAATTACAGGTGTAATAATATGTTCAAATCCATTGGCAAGATAGACTTCAAGAATCTTCTGCTGTAAATAATCCCTGATTTCCACTTCCTTTGGAAGATAATCGTTTGTTCCTTTAACCGGTGTAACCTTCATAATTGCCTCCTAGACTTTTCCTTAAACTCACTTCTTCTTATCATACCATATCCGGCATTTGAAATACAAGGTCTTTCACACACTTCTTTGCGCCCTAAGCACACGGTCATCACACAGTTTCTTTTTTACGGTTTAAATAAGACACTGCCGAAAGTGCCGCAACATTGCCCTGTCCCGCCGCTTTAATATACTGATACGGCGTTCCCGCAATATCGCCGCAGGCAAATAATCCCGCCACATTGGTTTCCATCTGCAGATTGACGGCGGCATGATTTTTTTCGGTCTTTAAGCCCGGAACGAGCTGTCCCGGAAAGACGGCTTCCCGTAAAATGAAAATGCCGTCCACCGGATACAGCTTTCCGTCAGTCTTTAACTGCTCCACTTTCATCGTGCCGGTAATCTCTGCCGGCTTTTCCGTACAGATTTCAATGTTACCGGAAAGCCCCGGCAATACAGCTTCTTTGCCCATTGGAAAGTATAACACTTTTCCCACAATTTCCGCTAAATACTGTGCTTCCTCAACGGATTCTTTAGTATATCCGATAACTGCGACCGTCTTTCCTTTAAAAAACTGTGCATCACACGTTGCACAATAGCTGACGCCGCGTCCCAAAAATTCATTTTCACCCGGAAACGGCTTATCCGCCGTCATGCCGCAGGCTAAAATCACGCTGTCTGCCCGGTACTGCTCCTGTCCTGCCTGAATGGCAAAATAACTGCCCATTGCATAAACGGCATGAACTCTTTTTTTCGTAACCGCAATCTGCAATTCGTCCAAATGTCTTTTATATGCCTGTGCCAGCTCCTCTCCCGAAACGGCAGGCAGTCCCGGATAATTTAAAATCCGGTGTGCTTTTGCCACCTTACTGCTCACCGGCTCAGCGCCGAACAAAAGTATCTCTTTATTTCTGATTTTTGCGGTAATAGCGGCAGAAATGCCCGCCGGTCCTGTACCGATAATCGCAATGTCCGCAGTCTTTATATCCTGTGCCACTTGTCATGCTCCTTTCACTTTTTTGCATTTTCCTTCAGTGCTTTTCAAATTTTTTCGCACCTCTGCACCATATTACTCTGTTAGTATACTGCAAAATGTGTATGTCATACCCGTTCTTATCCGCAATCCACGGTAATTTTCGTATCCGATAAAAATCTGTTCTCTGTCCGTGTCCTCACATATTTGCACTTACCTTAATTATAAATGGAATACCACCGTTGCCACATTAAAGTATATCAGTATTGAACAGGTATCCACAATCGTTGTAATCAGCGGCGATGCCATAATTGCCGGGTCAAAATGCAGCTTCTTTGCAAGCAGTGGCAGAATACAGCCGATAAGCTTTGCAAAAATAACTGTAATAACCAGTGAAATTGAAATGACAACCGCCAGTGAAAAGTTCTTATACATCAGCAGGATTCTAAGCCCGTTTGCCAGTGCCAGAATCACACCGACAATAATTGAAATCCGGAATTCCTTAAACATCACCTTAAAAATATCACGAAAGGTAATTTCTCCCAGTGCAATCCCACGGATAATCAGCGTGGAACTTTGTGAACCGCAGTTACCGCCTGTATCCATCAGCATTGGAATAAAGGATACTAAAATCGGCACTGCCGCAAACGCATTTTCATAGTGTGTGATAATCACGCCCGTTGCCGTAGCGGATAACATCAGCACCAAAAGCCACACAATTCTGTTTTTGGCATGTGTCAGCACCGGTGTTTCAAAGTAAGATTTTTCACTCGGATTGACTGCTGCCATGAGTGATATATCCTCTGTCGCTTCATCAACCACAACATCGAGTGCATCATCGACCGTAACGATTCCGACCATACATTCATCGGTATCCAGAACCGGAAGTGCCAGCAAATCATATTTTGAAAATAACTGTCCGACCTGCTCCTGGTCATCGCCCGTATGCACAAAAATAATCTCTGTCCGCATAAGTTCTTCAATCGTTTTGTCGTCATCTGCCACCATTAAGTCTTTGGCGGTCACAATGCCTACCAGTCTGCGCGCTTCAAGCACATAGCAGGTATAAATCGTTTCCTTGTGGATTCCTACTTCTTTAATATGTGCCATTGCCTGCTTTACGGTCATGGTGCGCTTGAGTGACACATATTCTGTTGTCATAATGCTGCCTGCGCTGTCCTGCGGATAATCCAGCAGAATATTAATCTGCGCACGCTTCTGCGGATTGATATTGGATAAAATCCTTGTTACGACATTTGCCGGTAAATCTTCCAGTAAATCCACGGTATCGTCCATAAACATATCGTCTATGATTTCTTTTAATTCCGTTTCCGTGAAAGCATCAATCAGACAGCTCTGTGTTGCATTGCTCATATTGGCAAAAACTTCGGCTGCCTTTGCTTTCGGAATCAGACGGAATGCCTGTGCAAGTTCCTTTTCTTCAAATTCTGACAGCAGTGAGGCAATGTCTACTGCATTCATCACATTTAAAATGCTTCTGATTGCTTTGAATTCTCTTGCTGCCAGAAGTTCCATAAAAATGTTCTTCTCCATTTTCTATGCTCCCTTCTGTCGTATCCGTATTCTGTAAATTTTCCGAATGATAACTGACGCCCGAATCCATTTGCCTCACCTCCTTTAATACTAAAAAAACTCCGTCTGACGACGGAGTTTGAAATTCAATCTTAATCTTTGCGCACCTGTTTCTTTATCTGGCGCTGTGCTTCCGTCGTCCAAGCTTTAGCATCACAGGGCATATTAGTTGCATTAGGTTATGCCTTAAACCGACATAGCCTGCTGACCAACGATTTGTGTCTCCACAAATTTGCGGCAGCAACCTTAGGAAAATCCAAATCCCTGTGGTAACCTCACCTACCGAAGTATTTCGTTTTTTTCATTATAGACACAGAAAATAAAATCTGTCAACTGCTTTTTTCGTAAAAATCATACTTACCGTGTTTTTTCTTCGTCCATAAAATAAAGCCTTGCGCCGAAATCCGGGAAGTAACGCACTTCATCATTCAGTCCCGTTGCGCAGAATGCCTGCTTTAAGCGCACACCGCAGTACATCAGCGTATCGCCGAATACATGGTAGTCCTCCCGCTCACCGTTTATTTTAATCCATTTGGCAGCGAGGTGCTGTATCAGGGAATCCTGACGGATATGCACCGGCGATGCGGTGTTGACCAAATCCCCGAAATCCTTGATATTGTACTTTAACGCACGATTGTAAAAATGATACCGCTTTTCAGGGTCTAATCCCTTTGCATAAAAGCATGTATGCGGCGTGTTTGCCACCGCAAGTTTATTCATCAGCAATCCGACCGCTTCGGAAGTATCTTTTTTGACACAGCTCCACTCCATCAGACTGCCGCCGCCCGCCGACAGTACACTGCTGTCACGGATATCCCTGTCCGAAAAACTTCTGCCACGATAAAAAATCCCCCGCTGGAACAGCTCCCGCTTTTCTTTATACAAGGTAATCTGTGCTTTCACCGCCTCAAGTTCTTCTTTGGACATATCACAGAAATTACATTCATAACCCAAATTCCCGAAAGCCGCCACGGCAAAGCGTGTTTCAAGCGGCGTGCGGCGCAGTGTCTGGTGATTCGGGCTTGCTGAAACGTGTGAACTAAGCACGGACGGCGGATAGCCGTAAGTGTAATTGTTTTGAATCTGCGCGCGGCTGACCGCATCTGTATTATCGCTTGCCCAGATTTGCGGAAAATAACACAAAATGCCGAGGTCAAAGCGGTTGCCACCTGCCGCACAGCCTTCAAATAAAATATCCGGAAAACGTTTTGTCAATACGTCCATGCAGTGATACAGCCCGCAGATATAGCGGTGTGCTGCTTCACCCTGTCTGTCCGGCGGCAGATACGGTGAATAATCATCACTGAAAATCCGGTTCATGTCCCATTTGACATAAGAAATATCCGCACCGGAAAAAACACGGCTCATTTCTTCAATGACAAATTCCTGCACCTGCGGATTGGCTAAATCTAAAATCCGCTGGTTTCTGCCCTCGGAATGATTCCTGCCGGGAACGGCAGCTGCCCAGTCCGGGTGCTTTTCATACAAACGGCTGTTGACACTCACCATTTCCGGTTCTACCCAGATACCAAAATCCAGTCCAAGTGCTTTGATTTTCTGCGCAATTCCCAAAAGTCCGCCCGGCAGCTTCTTTTCATCGGCATACCAGTCCCCAAGGGAACTCTTATCGTCATTCCGGTTTCCAAACCAGCCGTCATCCATGACAAACAGTTCGATTCCCGCTTCTTTTGCCGCCTTTGCAAGGCGTAGCAGTTTCCTTTCGTTAATGTCAAAATACGCCGCTTCCCAGCTGTTTAACAGCACCGGGCGCAGTTTCCGTTTCCATGTGCCGCGAACAACATGCTCCTGCACAAAATCATGCAGTTGGTGACTCATTTGATTATAACCTGATGCCGCATAGGTCAGCACCGCTTCCGGTGTTTCAAAAACTTCACCTGTGCCAACTGTAAAGCAGAAATTTTTCGGCTGGATACCGGAAACGATTCTTGTACGTCCTGCCTGTACCTCTACAGCTTCATAGTGACTGCCGCTGTAAATAAGATTTATTCCAAAACACTCTCCTGTGTCCTCGGTCGTTTCTTTTCTGCCAAGCATGATAAACGGATTGGAACGGCTCGATGACGTTCCCGTAAAGGATTCATTGACATATTTTCCGGTTTCAAGCACGGCTTCACTGCGGTTCATTTCCCGTGTCCATGCGCCGTGAAATGTTGAAAGCACATAGTCTGCCCGGTGTAAATCAAGCTGCATGCTCATCAGCCGCCTAAGCTTCACAGGCTGTTCTCCTTCATTTTTAAAAACAGCGCGCCTTGTAATCACATCGCAGTCTTCGTATACGTCATAATACAGTTCCAGCTTTGTTTTTCCTTCTTTGTCTGCCAGAACGACCTTGAGCTGTTCGGATTTGCCGTTTTCATCATATGCACCCGGAAGTGTCTGCAAGCCGCATTTTGTTTCGGAAATCTGTGCGCTCTCAAACAAAAAATCCGCCGTTGTACTGCCATCCGCATATTCTGTTTCAATAAACGGTTCACGGATATCGCCTTTTCCGTAAGATGACATTTCAAGACAGCAATCCTCCAATGAAAGATTTTCAAAACTGCTGTCATACGCAATCGTATTGCCCGGAAGAAATGCCCTTTTTTCCATCATTACGGTCTGCTGTGCATGAATCCGCCTTCCATAATACAAATGCTCCGGATGTCCGCTCTCCATGACACAAAATACATAAGACGTATGCCGTGTATGCAGTGCATACAGATTTTTTTCTATCGTAATCATATCAGAAATCCTTTCTTTATCATATATACCTTTTAAGCCCGCAGTGTATTGTTCATCTCCTCCATTTTACTCTCTGTCAGAATATATTTCTTGTGAAAATAAAACACAGCAAGTAACAGTCCTGCAATCGGAAGCACCGTCATTGTCATACGCAGTCCGACCAGCGAACCGCCTGCCTGTGCGGCTTCTCCCGCCACAACTGCCGTATCCTGACTTAAATGGCTCAGCGACAGGCACACGGATACAACCAGTGCCGCTACACCGGAAGCTAATTTTACAACAAATGTCTGCATAGAAAAAATCACGCTCTCGTCCCTGCGCTTATTTTTTAATTCACCATAATCCACGGTATTGGCAAGGAAAATGGTTGTAAGCACCAGTAACATGCCGTTTGCCGCAAAGATGAAAAATGCCGGAATAAACAGTATAAATACATTGGACATTGTTGTAAATACAAGCACCAGCAGCACTAAATATCCTGCTATCGCCATGGCAAAGCTCACGTAAAAAATGCGGATTGTATTTAAAAATTTACGCAGTAACGGAAACAGAATCATCATCGACAATATCTGTATTGCACCGCCAAAGGTATTAAACAGCGTATAGCCGTTGTACCAGTCCGCACCGCCGAAATCATATTTAAAAAAGTAAATCACCAGATTGGACGTAATGTATACCGATGTATTAATCAGCACAATGGTAATAACAACCGTCATTGCCTGGTCATTTTGCAGTAATGCCTTAAACATCTGCTTTATGGATGGTGCATCGACATCAACCGTTGATTTTTCTTTGATATTCAGACAGGTAATCAGAATGAATACAAAAAACAATACGGATAAAATCAGGGCAAACCACTTAAAGCCCGTTTTTTCATTGCCGTTTCCGAAAAAGTAGACGCACTGCATAGTGATAACCGTTACCAGTGCAGAACCGACCCCGGCGCAGGAACGTGCGAGCGTGGAAAGATTTTCACGTTCCTTTCCTCCCTGCGTAAATGCCGGAATCATGGACCAGTACGGAATATCCATCATGGTATAGGTCACACCCCATAAAATGTATGTAACCGCCGCATAGGCTACCAGCCCGCCGCCGTCCAATGCAGGCGGTGCCGCAAACATCAGATACAACACGATGGCATTGAGCGCCGTTCCCACAAACAGCCACGGACGGAACTTCCCGAACCGTGTCCTTGTCTTTGCCACAATAACCCCCATAACCGGGTCATTAAACGCATCAAACACGCGCGCCGCCATTAAAATCATGCCCATTGCAATCGCACTGACGCCTAAAATATCCTGATAATAATACAAAATATAACTTGCCGAAAACATATAAACCATGTCTTTTCCCACGGCACCCAGTCCGTAAGAAGCCATTTCCCTTTTACTTAACATACCTTACCTACTTTCTGCGGCTGCCAGTTCCACCGCCTTGTATGCCCCATCATATATGCCTGCTTTTTTATTGGCTTCAATGCAGTTACACATCTGAAATAACAGCGTTTCTTCATTTAAAAACAACTCCAGCATTTGCAGTGTATGACCGGTGTCACGACATTCCAGCGTACCGTCACCGATTTCTGCCGAATGGACTGCACCCCACTGTTCATGTCCACCGACACGCTTGATAAACAGCTTCGGCACCGGATAAAATGCCAGTTCGCTCGGTTTCGTAACCAGCACATCACAGCTTCTCATCAAAAGATTGGTACAGTAAACCGCTTCAAATATATTTTCATGCCAGAATCCGTGGATTCCCGTGACTTCTCCCGTCAGGGCTTCCTCTGCAAACTTTTTTGTATTCTCCCAGTTGTTAAAATGTTCACAAGAAAGTGTCTTCATCTGCGGAATTTCTGCCTTTAACTGCTCCCATACATTTTTATAATCGCCCACATTGACATACAGTGCAGCACGTCCGTCCCTGATATGCGGTATTAAATAACGGATAATCTCCGCAAAAATTTCTTTCTGCGCACCCGCACCGCCAATCGTCAAAAGAAAGCGCATCGGTTTTTTCTGCATTTTGCGCGCCCGCCTTGCCGCACAGTCTTCTTCGATTCCCTGCACCAGCTCATGGTCAATGTAGTGGCCTGTATACACAAGGCTGTCCTTTGGCATTGGATTTAACACTTTGTTTTTATCCATGCCGTTTAAAATACGGTAGCCTTGGTAGGCAAAACGCGTCTGCACCGTATGAATACTGCCCTCCGACAAATGCAATGCCATCGGCCAGTTATCCGGCACGGCATTGATAACACGCTTCATGCCCGCATGCACCGCCGCCTGCGCCGGCCATACATGTGTGGCAATGACCGGAATTTCTTTTGGCACATTTGCAAATACAGCTGCCATCAGTTCCGCATTTTTCTGGTCTGATGCATTGTAAGAAAGCTTTCTAAAGCCCTCGTAATTCATCGGTTCCCAGACAAACCGGTTAAACAGACGGCTTTTCTGGGACAATCTTGACCCCAGTGAGTATAAATCATTCTGCGCACGGATAACCTTTGTACAGGTCGTATCTTCATACGAATTCAAATCCATCCAGTACGGTACATAGCCCATTGCATGTGCCGCCGAAGCAATCGCCATGGAAATGCGGTAATGACCGAAGCCCATGCGGATATTTCCCACAATAATGCCTTTTTCCGTATCAAACGGTATCGTTTGATTTTTCTCTCCGGCTGTGCCGTGCTTTTTGGCAACACGCACATCGACAATGCCAAGCGTATCGCCAAGCACCGCATTTTTACGAAGCCGCACCGGATATTTTGTACCGGTATCATCGCCATATTTTTTGATAAATTTTTTCTTAGAATGAATGGCATTTCTGTATGCCTTGCGGCCGATTTCATTGCCGTAAATGATTTTTGATCTGTCTTCCATAACCTTGCCCCTTTCTATGCCTTTTTCTCGATTCCGTCCAGTAAAATGCCAACCACTTCGCTTAACCCTTCCGTATAGGAAAGTCCACTGTTGACTAAAATATCACGCTGGAAAAACTGCTCCAGTGCGGCTTCCATCATCAATTTAAAAATGGATAAATTCACGGGACGGATACATCCTTCTTTTATTCCCTGTTCCAGCAGTCCCATCGTCATTTCCCAGCCGCCTTCCAGCCGCTGTTCTACCCTTGTGTATATTTCAGGATATTTTTCCTTGAGCAGATACAGCTTCGCAAAATTAATGTCTTTATAGCTGTCCGGCATGACACCGAGAATTGCCCTGATTTTCTCCACTGTGGACAATGCTTCATTTTCCAATATGGCACGCTCGCTTTCCTTTATCGTATCAAACAGGTAATCAACCATGGAAAGAAACAGTGAAGTCTTGTCTGAAAAGACCGTATATATGGTTTTCTTGCTCATGCCGAGGATTCCTGCAAGGTCATCCATGGTGAATTTCAATCCCTTTTGATTAAAGGCTTCTATCGTACCCTCTAAAATCTTCTGCTGCAGTTTTTGTTCCTGTATACTTTCTTTCATCGTTCCCTCCTTCTCCGTTTGTGTTTTGTGTAGTACTTTTGTTGGAAACTATTTTTTATTTTTTAGTTTCCATTATTATATCATATTTTATTTTTGTGCGCAATTGCTATTTTTATATGTATTTCTTTTAATTTTTTGTGCATGTATCACATATTTTTGTTCGTATTTTTCATAATCTTCCACTATATTTTGCACCTGACAACCGCAATGATTTTAGGCTTTTGCCCCTGACAGTTTTGTATTAAATAAAAAGACTCCACAGCCTATGAATTTCTCCGGCTGTGGAGTCTTTCTACCTATTATATAGGGTTATTTATCAGCATTTTTGACATTTCATCAAAATGCCTTATAAGTTGTACAATCACAATTTGCAGTTACAGGTTATCCTTCAATGGCAATATACTTATCACCCTTGACCGGTGCCTTTTCTTTCTTTGGAACAGAAAGTTTTAAGATACCGTCCTCGTATTTTGCCTTGATATCTTCCTGTGTCAGGTCTTCACCAACAAAGAAGCTTCTGCTCATTGCGCCGGCATAGCGCTCCTTGCGGATATATTTGCCGTCTTTCTTTTCTTCATCTTTGTCAAGACCTTTAGAAGCACTGATGGTCAGATAGCCATTTTCAAGGCTGGCACTGATTTCATCTTTCTTAAAGCCCGGCAAATCAATATCTACTTCATAACCGCTTTCCGTTTCCCTGACATCTGTTTTCATAACATTAGAAGCGTGCTTACCATATAGAACCTTGTCTACATCCGGGAACTTAAATCCATTCATAAAATCATCATTAAATAAATCTTCTCCAAAAATACTAGGCATTAACATAAGTCATCTCTCCTTTTCTAAAATCGCTGCTCATTTACCTGTTACTCTGGAACCGGGATGTTTTAAAACAAATTCAATTTCTTTATTTGTTCCTTTCCTTTGTTCTAGTTGTACTATAGCACTTATTATTAGCACTGTCAATAGGTGAGTGCTAATTTTTTTTAATTTTTTTGTGTACCAGATGATCCGTCAAAAAGCCTGCGGCTGTTATGAACATTTATATCGTTGAATAAACTGTTCTTTTTCACAGGGTCTGCCATAATAGTATCCCTGTAAATAATCAACCTGCATTTCTTTCATTTTAAGGCTCCATTCTTTTTTTTCAATGCCCTCTGCACATATCCTGACATTAATACTATGTACCATCGGAATGATGTTTTTATACAATTCATAATCTCTTGCATCATTCATCGCCTTTGCAGTAAAATCCCTATCCATTTTCACATAGCTGGGATTCATGTCGCGTATGCAATGAAAATTAGAATAACCCGTTCCAAAATCATCAATTACAAAGCTGATATGATTCTCATCCAACGCTTTCCTGAACTTACAGAATGCCGGTGTCATATCCATAAATCCGCTTTCGGTCATTTCAATACATATTGAATCCGGCTTTAAAACATACTTTTTAATCACATCCAATATATCATGTTCAACATTGCCATGCATAATCTGAACATATGAAACATTTATATTCATCTTAAAATCAGGAATATATTGCTGCATTTCACAACATGTTTTCGCTGCTTCATCTAATATATATCTTCCTGCCGGGATAATTAACCCGGTTTCTTCCAGTAATGGGATGAAGTCTACTGGTGAAACTGTCTCCGTATCTTCTTCAGAGGTCATTGAGAAACGCATAAGCGCCTCTGCACCAATAACCCGCTCTGAGCTGCAATCCACAATTGGCTGGTAATACACCTCAAAGCCGTTGAATCCATTCACAACAGAATTACGGAGTGCCGCTACTATCTTTCCTGTTCTTAAAAAGCTCTCGTAGTCGTTATCATCAAATATATAGAATCCATTTTTTCCCATTTTTTTGGCTTTTTTAAGGACAAATGCAAATTTCTTGCGGCACTCCTCGTAGCCTTCGCAAAATGTTACCGCATCCACAACACCAACAGAAATCGAAAAAACAGCCTCATATTTTTCAGATACTATAAACTTGTAAAGTCTGGCATCAATCATCTTCTTAAGCTCCGCGGCATAGTCCTTTGAAGAATGTTCCAAATCAACAATCACATACTGGTCGGCTACAAGATGATATATCCTCTGTTTATCAGAAAGACATTCCTTCATGCAGTCAGCTACACTTTTCAGAATATAATTGCCGTAAGCCGCTCCACGTGAACTATTGATTGCTCCAAAATCATCTATTCCTATATGCATAAGAAATCCCTTAGAAAGGTGTGTCTTCTGCGAGCGCATATAGGCATTAAATTCAGGACCTCCAAGCAATCCTGTGACATTATCTGCTCTTCTTTGATTGCCAGTCTCTTTCATGCAGCCAACCAAATATTGTGCGTTCCCTTGTGAATCATCAATCACTATACCGCGGCAGTTAATCCATACCGGCATGTCTTCTTTATCAAGCCATCTGTAATGAAGATTATGTACCTTTTCTTTTCCTTCATATATAGCCGCAAGGTGCTCCTGGAGCATCTTACGGTCTTCTTCATAAACCAACTGTAAAACATCATTAGTAAAATTATTCATAACATTATCCGATATCTTAAAACGGTTCACAGCCGATTCAGAAAATTCTATTGTATTATTCTGCAAATCATATACATATAGATAATCATCCATACATTTTGCGATTATTTCTAATAAAGTTTCTTTTGGCAGCTTACCAAATACCTTAAATATATTCTCACTCACAACAAGAACCTTTCTTTCCTAATCGTATCATAAAATACCAGAGTTAAAAGTCCTAACCCCACATGAACCTGCTCATAAGTGGAATCAGGTCTTTTATGCCCCAATATCATTATAATTCTCTTTTAACCTTTAGAATAACTTAAATCTGTTTACACGCTCATTCATCTTATCTGCACCCTCTGAGAGATTAATACTAATTGCTGTATTCTCTTCTGATGATGCTGCTGTACTCTGTACAACACCTGAAAGCTGTTCAATTCCCTGTCCGACCTGCTCTAATGACTCTGCCTGTGCATTGGCTTTCTCCATTGTATTCTCTGCCATTTCTGCAAACGAATCCATGTCCGAAATAATCTGATTGAAAGCTTCTGCCGTTGTAATTGTAACTGAATTTCCTCGTTGAATTTCAACTAAAGTTTTATCTATTAAATCTCTTGTATTTACCGCTGACTTAGCACTGTCTGCAGCAAGTTTTCCTATCTGATCTGCTACTACCGCAAAGCCCTTACCTGCCTCACCTGCCCTGGCAGCTTCTATCGAAGCATTAAGAGCTAACAAATTAGTCTGTGAAGCAATATCTTCAATATCTGTAATAATATTACCTATTTCCTTAGATATTTCTGTAATATGTTCCATCTCTGTCAACAGAACATTCATTTTTTCCTTTTCTTCATTCGCTTTGTTCGCAGAAGCTTTTACACGTTCAGATGCATTTTTTGTTTCCTTTGCAGTATCTACAGCAAGGTCAACAACTGTATCTATTGTTGCATTCAATTCCTGAATAACTCCGGCCTGTTCCGTTGCACCATCTGATAAAGACTTTGATGCACTTTCAACTTCCTTTGCGTTATGTGTAACCTGTTCAGCAATACCGCTAATTTCTGACAATGTACTGTTAAATCGTTTTAAAATATATACAAGTGACTCTTTCAATTCTGAAAAATCACCCAGAAACGGTGTAATATCATCACCATTTCTTGTCAAATCACCCTGAGCTATCAATTTAACCTCCTGAGAAATCTCACGGACATAATCTGAAAGAATATTCATTGCTTCTTTCAGCATTCTTATTGTATCTCCGAACTCATCATCTGATTCGTAAGTAAGCATTTCTATATTAGACAGTTCACCTTTTCTAAGACTGGCAACTGCTGCATCTATCTGCTGTACCGGTTCTGTTATTGAATCTGTAATTATCTTTCCGATAACTGTTGCAACTACTGCAATCGCGATTCCTGTTACAATAATGACAATAAAAATAATAATAGTACAGATGTTGGCAAGTGTTTTCGCATTATCTAATTCCACCTGGAAATCATCATGTAATGTATTTAATTGTTTTACAAATGACATATAGCTTTCATATGCACTTCCGATCATAATCTTCGCTGCTTCAGCCTGTTTATTATCTCTACTCAATTTGTATACTTCATCTGAAGTTGATAAGTATTCTTCCCACGCAGAAGTTGCCTTTTCGTAATCGGCTTTTCCTTGCTGTGCTTTCTTATTTGAATTAATTATCTCACCTAACTTAGCTGTCGCGTCTTTAATCTGACTTTCTATATTATCATTTTCTTTTTCACACGAAGCCATAGCTGCGGCATCTGATTCTACAAGATGCTGATACTGCTTGATTCTATACTTAGCAGTCATTGTTTCTAATTCCTGCAGATACTCAAGTGAAGGAGACCACACTTCCGTAATATGACGTATATTCGAACGAATCACTAATGTCGATACAAGTGCCACCAGTACGAAAAACGCTGTCATAACTAATACCGACGTCCGATATACCTTCAATTTCGCTGCAACTTTTAAATTACCTATCCATTTTTTTAACTTTGACATATGGTTTCCCTTTCTTTCGTTTTTTGAATGAATTTTTTTACTGAATTTCATTGTAAAAAGCTCAGAAACGACCGAAATTCCCCAGCTTTATAATTGTCTCTCAGGAGATTGTTTAAAAAATATCACAATCTAGTTTGAAATGCAATAAAATTTTTTATTTTTTTTTGTATTTTTTTGTTTTTTTTGTTTTTTTGAAGCCTAATCTAATATGGATTTTAAAATTTCCGCCTGTTGTTCTCTTTCCATAACAGGATTTTTTGAGAGTTGTTTATTTCCTATAATATAAACAACTCTCGAAAATTCTAAGCGCTTTATGCAATATTCTGCTTCAGGCACGTCTTAATATCATCTTCCGCGTTGCTGATTGCGCGGATATGAAACGTATCCACCAGATACTGCAATACATTCGGGCTTAAAAAGGCAGGGAGTGTCGGTCCTAAATAAATGTTTCTGACGCCAAGGCTTAACAGTGCGAGCAAATCCGCTACTGCTTTCTGCTCATACCAGGACACAATCATGGAAAGAGGCAGTCCGTTTACATCGGTATTAAACGCATCGGCAAGTGCAGTGGCAATGCGTACCGCCGAATAAACATCGTTACACTGTCCGACATCCATCAGACGCGGCAATCCGGCAATTTCACCAAAGTCCAGCTTATTAAACCGGTATTTTCCACATGCCAGTGTCAGAATCACACAGTCCTGCGGCACCATTTTTGCAAATTCCGTATAATAATTTCTTCCCGGTCTGGCACCGTCACAGCCGCCAATTAAAAAGAAATGGCGGATTGTTCCGTCCTTTACGGCTTCTACTATCTTTTCAGCACAGGTCAGCACCGCCTGATGTGCAAAACCCACTGTAATTTCCTTTTCTTCTTCATCATCGGAAAATCCACCTAATGCCAATGCCTGTTCAATGATTTCATGAAAATCCTTTTCGCCGTTTTCCTTTTTAGGAATATACTTTACTCCTTCCCAGCCGACAACATTGGTGCTGTAAATCCTGTCCTTATACCCCTCACGCGGACGCATCAGACAATTTGTTGTCATTAAAATACAGCCCGGCAGATTGTCAAATTCTTTCTGCTGGTCCTGCCATGCACCGCCAAAATTGCCCACCAGATGCGGATATTTTTTCAATCCTTCATAGCCGTGACCCGGCAGCATTTCCCCATGGGTATAAATATTAATACCTGTGTCTTTGGTCTGTTCCAGCAGCATTTCCAAATCTTTAAAGTCATGTCCCGATACGATGATAAACGGTCCTTTTTTTCTACGAACACTCACCTTATGCGGATACGGATTGCCATAAACGCTTGTGTTCGCTTCATCTAACTGTTTCATTACCTCTAATGCCATTTCACCGGTACGCATCGTCATCCGAATTAATTCTTCCACCGTCAGCGCATCGTCTGTAAGTGCTTCCAGTCCGTAAATATAAAAATCATCGACCTGTGTGCTGTAATATCCCAGTTCTCTTGCCTGATGTCCGTATGCGCTGATGCCTTTTAATCCATAAAGAATCGTCTGTCTTAATGAACGGATATCTTCGTCAAGTTCTTTGTCATACATAATTCCTGCCATCGGCGCATCTTTTAACATTTCACTTTTCGTTTCCGGCAGATTATAAACTGCTGCCGGGCGGTTGATTTCTGCCTCTGTCTGCTCCCGCAATTCTTCCTTAATGTTTTGCGATACCTTTAATAATTCCACATGTACATCTGCATCAAAATTTACATTTGTAAGCGTTGTAAAAAGAACGTTTTCCAAAAAACGCACCACTTCTTTAGGCGCATGTTCCCCTGTTTCCAATAATTTTTTTGCATAACAGCAGATTCCCTTTGCCTGATAAATCAGCAAATCCTGCAAATTTGCGATTTCCGGTGTCTTTCCACAGACACCCATTTTCGTACAGCCTTTTCCGTTTGCCGTCTGCTCGCACTGATAGCAGAACATCTCATACCCCAAATCCATGTTATTACTCATTTTCCTCTCCATTCCTACCGCAATTGCGGTATATTCGTTCTTTCAATATATAAGTATTGACATTCTTTGAAACTGCATACACTGTTTATAAAATCTAATTTGTTAAAGTTTTATGATTTCCTGTATTCTCCATTGACATTCCTACCAAAATACTATATTATAGTACCAATATACTATTATCTGATAATCATTACTATTATTTATTGCAGACCAAATGAAAGGATTTCATATGAAAATTAAACACACTTTATATATTATCCTGCTGACAGCTTCACTGATTCCGCTTTATATTTTTGCTTCTGTCATGATTGTACGGAATAATAAAAACACTAAAAGCATGATGCAGGAAAATCTGCGCTTTATCAGTGAATCTACCATATCCAGTATCGAGAGTTTTTGTGAAGCCCGTAGAGATACGATTGATATGATTACCCAGTATGAAATGATACAGGATGCTGTTCATTCCAGTCTGGATGGCAGCATTTCAGATGATGATTCCATTTCCTATATTAATAATATGTTATGGGAGCGAAAAACCCATTGTGATTTTTTACAGAGTCTTTTCATTATTGATACCAATTTTAACATTGTTGCATCCAGTGAAAATATTACTGCTTCAACTTCAGATTATTTTGCCCATGCTGATTCAGACTCTTTAAACGGCAATTTCATAATTTCCGATGCTTACCAGCGGTTAATTGATGGTGAAATGACTACTGTTGTTGCTGCATACTCCGGTATTTTTGACCTTAATACACAAAACATAATTGGCTATGTTGTAGAAGAAATTCCCACTTCATACTTTGACAACTACCGCTCCAATACAACTTTATGGGAAAACGGGCTGCTCTATCTTATTGATAACAATAACTTTTTTATCACTGCCGGCAATCCGGATGAATCTACTTCCGATTCATTGACTGATGCCAATGACAACGCCATATGGCAGAAAATTACTGAACATTTATCCTGCACCAATCATTCTAACACTTCCGGACAATTTTATTTTAACGTTTCCGGAAATGAATACGCGATATATTATGCACCGGTTCATTACACAGACTGGATGATTTTTATTACTATTGATTTAAGTTCTTATCAGAAAATGAAAACTGCCTACCGCATCCTGCTTGGCACAACAGTTCTTTGGACTTCCGTTGTCCTTTTACTGGTACATTACCTGATTACGAAAAAAATAACCAAACCGGTACACCTGATTTCCGGCACGCTTGAAAATGTCCAGCTGCAAAAAAATTATGCACTACGTATTCCGTATGATAAAAATGATGAACTTGGTAATTTATCCAATAAAATTAATGCACTATTAGCCTATGCTGAAGCCAATGAAGTACATCAGCAGGAATATCAACGATATCTTACCAAAAAAACACAGTTAGACCCGATGACACAGCTTTTCAATAAAAATGCCATTGAAAATAAAATACATGCTATGATTGAACAGGCAAACGACACACATACCCGCATTGCCGTCGGCTTTCTGGATATTGATAATTTCCGTGACTATAATACACTCTACGGACATCAGGAAGGCGACCGCGTTATCCGCTTTGTTGCCTCTATTTTAAAAGAAAACATTGACGGAATTGTCGGTAGAAACGGTGGTGACGAATTTCTTTTCTGCCTTGCCGCAGTCGATTCAAAGACAACTATTGAAAATGAAATCCGTACAGTTTTTGAAAAACTACAGGAAGGTCTTATAAACTTAGAAACCGGTGAACGAATGTCTATTCCCTGCAGTATCGGCATTTTTGCTGAAAACGGCAGTCAGCTGCATTACAGCTATATGGTACAGGGTGCTGATGCAGCGATGTATCAGGCGAAAGAACTGGGCAAGAACACCTACTATCTTAATTACAATTAAAGGACAACCTATCGTGCAACCGCTTTAATCACGCACTTTCTATATTCTAAACAGTCAGTATAAAACAAGAGAAACGATATGATACTATCAAAGTTTTACCTCATCTGTTATCATATCGTTCCTCTTTTAATTCTATGTCAGTTTCCAACTTTTTTACAATTCCCGAAGCATTCCTGTCTTTTTCATTACCGGACGTAATGCCAGATAAATAATCGTTGCTACAATCACTGCTATGACTGCATTAACCGATGTTGTAATCGCACCGATTTTTGCAAGTGCCTTGGCAAGGTCCTGCGGAACACCAAGCAGATAGGATTTATAAAAATATCCCACAACCGGGTCTGCCACAATATTAAATGCCATACCGCATACACTTGATACAATCGTTGCAACGGTTACATACTTTGCTGAATGGTCTTTTGAAAGATGAAACAGCTTATGTGCTACAAATCCCACAATCAGACCGATACAAAGCTTTAAAATAAAGGTCTTTGGTGCGCTCGTTACATACGCCGTTGTCAAATCGCTGATTGTCATACCGACTGCTCCGGCTAAACCGCCCCATGCACCACCGATTAACAATGCCGCTAAAACACAGAAGACATTACCGAAGTGAAACATTGTTTTCTCTGTTCCGACCGGAACATCAATTTTAATAAATGTTGCACCTACATAACATAATGCTGCACACAGCGCTGCCTGCGCCAATACCTTTGTATCAACCGGTTTACGCTCTCCCTTGGACACGATATTACAAATACCCGCAATCAATACAATCACACCTGCAATTGCAACTAATAATGATACTGCATATGCCGTGTTACCCTTCTGTACATAATTGTGAAAACACAATACCAGACCGATTACAAAAATCACAGCGCCTGCAGCTGCTTCAATAATACTTCCTGACTTTTTCATCATCCTCATCCTCCGTTCCTTTTGCTTCGGATAAGAATAAGCTTTTACTGGCAATTATAAAAGTACCAATTTGAATTTTATTTATATAGCCAGTTTATTTTTGTTTTATGGTCAGTTTACTTTACTGATACTCACGAATTAAAAACATCGGCTTGATTGCCATAACTTCATCATATTCTTCCTGCTCTACTGCCACGCTGGAATTTAATGCTTTTAAATCACTCTTTAAAACTTCAAGTGCCTTTTCGATGGTCGTTGCACGACCTTCCTGCATAATATCAATCATTCTCTTTAACACGACCGGATGTGCATACCATGCCGGAACCGGAAAGTCCGGATATTGTCTGATGTACTGCTGCATTTCATCAACAGCCTGTTCCAAATGTGTTTCAATGTACTTTTTATTGTTTCTTGCAGTCGGTAAAACATTGGCACTGGAAAAGAAGAAAATGGAAGCCAGTCCAAACAACAGGAAATACATTGCAAATCCAGCATGTGTAATCAATGCGTAGATACCATACAGCAATGCCGCTGCTCCCAACAGCGTAATGCTGAGTGCTACCCATTTATATGCCGGATTACTTCTGTCATACACTCTTTTTCTTTTTGCCCCTGCACTTAATGCAATACTTAATTCTTCATTCTTATTCAGATACTGCATACAATTCTCTAATACGGCAATATTCTCCTGTGCTTCTTTTGTCAGAACCTTTGCTTTTTTCTTTGCTGCAAGACGTTCTTTTTCTTTCAGTCTTTTTTCCGCTTCTGCGCTGTGAAGCCGGATTTCAGGATGTGTCTGTTTTAAATAGGCTAATAAAGAATCGACATTTTCTTCAAATTTGAAATTGCACTGCTTTTCTTCGCCATTGTCATATTCCACAACCAGATACGGAATCGTTGCAAATAATCCCTTTCCTGTGAATCCGCCTTTGCTCATCGCAACTCTTTTAAATACTCTTTTTACGGAAGTGAGCGGAATGTAATATCTTCTCTCAAAATAAAAACTGTTCAGATAAATCGCTTTTTCTCCCACTCCGCATGGTCCAAACTTTCTACAATGCTTTTTATCCTGCGCCAATTCTTCCTTTTCAAGCGATTCTTTTCCTAAACAACGTGGTTTCCACAACATACAACCAGCCCCTTCCTTCAGTCATTGTTTCTTTGGTGTGTCCTTTCTATTCTTTCTATTATTTCACCAAAGAATAAAGACGGGGAGCCACACGAAACATCGTCTGCTTTCAACTATTTTCATGTGGCATCCCCTTTAATCTAAATTATTTTATCTTTTATGTACCTCTGTAAAATGCATTTACAGATTTTCTAAACGCCTACTGTTATGCAGCTTCTTTTGGCTGTTTCTTTGTTGCATACATGAAGATGCCAAAGAATACAATTGCTAAAATGATACCTGCCGGGTAAGCTACTGTTGTACCGAGGTTCAAGCACTCCGGTGCATAGAAGAAATAGGTCATAGATACGGCACTCATAAAGGTTGCCGGTACTACGGTAATCCAGTAATTCTTCTTTTCTCTGAATAAGAACATACTTGCTGTCCACAATACAATCATAGCGAGTGTCTGGTTTGTCCAGCTGAAATATCTCCAAACGATTGTATAATCCAGATGTCCGACAACTGCACCAACTGCTAAAAGCGGTACACATAAGATCAGTCGTTTTGTAAACTTAGACTGGTCAACCTTAAACCAGTCTGCAAGAACCAGTCTTGCACTTCTGAATGCTGTATCACCTGATGTAATCGGGCATACAATAACACCAATCATTGCAAGGGCAACACCGACACCGCCCATTGTCTTAGAGCATACATCGTAAATTGCTGCGGACTGTCCATTTGCAAGAATGGCACTTAAACCAGTACTTAAACCATCTGTTACTGCATAGATTGAACAACCTGCTGCTGCCCAGATTAATGCGATAACACCTTCTGCAACCATCGCACCATAGAATACGAAATGTCCCTGCTTTTCAGACTTCATACAACGCGCCATCAGTGGTGACTGTGTTGCATGGAAACCGGAAATCGCACCACACGCTACGGTGATAAACATAACGCTCCAGATTGGTGTTCCCTTCGGGTGCATATTGGTAAAGTGTGACCAGATTTCAGGAATCTGATAATCTGAATGTGTAAAGACACCAATAATAACACCTAATGCCATGATGATTAAGCAGATACCGAATACCGGATAAATACGTCCGATAATCTTATCAATTGAAATAAATGTGGCAATGAAATAGTATGCAAGAATAATCCACAGCCAGAATTCTGTACTTGCAACAATTCCTGATACATTGCCGTTCTTAAATAATGTAACAATTAATCCGGCCGGTCCTACTGCGAATACGGTACCTACCATAACGAGTAAAACCACACTGAAGATTCTCATAACATTCTTCATGAATCCGCCCAGATAGATACCGCAGACTTCTGAAATAGAAGCACCTTCGTTTCTTTCTGAAAGCATTCCTGAAAAATAATCATGTACACCGCCGGCAAATATTGTACCGAAAGTAATCCATAAGAATACAACCGGTCCCCATAAAGCACCCTGCATCGCACCAAAGATTGGTCCTAAGCCCGCAATATTGAGGAGCTGTACCAGAAACAGTTTCCACTGCGGCATTACTACATAATCAACACCATCGTTAATCTTTACCGCAGGAGTTTCTCTGTCATCCGGTGCAAACGTATTCTCTACAACCTTACCATAGACAAAATAGCCGCCGATTAAAAGAAGCAGACAAATGAAAAAACTAATCATAGCTTTTCCCTCCTTACTTTAAATATTCTATTGTTCACAGTACTGATCTCTTAATCATTATTATAGTCATCTTTCGATAAAATGCAACTATTTAGTTCAAAAAAAGCGCCGAAAAATTTCGACGTTTTTTGTGCACTTTTAATATTTTTTATATTATTTTTATCTGCTCTATTGGTTACTTTTTTGTACTTTTACGGATTTTTTAAGTCCGTCAACGTAACGCTCCTGCTGCTGTTCCTGCCTTTTTTTGGCTGCACTTTTCTGTACGGACCGGTTCGCACAGATACCTATTATCATAAATAAAATCAATATTATTATGGAAATGAGCATCTGCTTAAACTGGCACCGGTTAATCCGGTATTCTTCGTATACCGCACCGTAGCTCTGAGAAGTATAATTCATATACAGATCCATATAATCTTCTAACCCGTTTGTCTGGTTCTCCAGCAGCTTGTTTAAATTTTTTTGTTTCTGTGTCTTTTTGTTTTTATAGGAAATAATGTGTAAATTTCTTATAAAAGATTTTTTCTGCTTCCACTCTTTTTTCTCTATCAGTTGCTCATAGCCTTCTGCTTTAAACTGCTGTTCAATAAGAAACAGTGTTTTTCTTTGCAGCCCCCACATCCGGCAGATTCTGTCCTGCATTTTTTCGCAGAATTCCTGCTTTTTAAACAGTTGTCTATACCGTTCCCGGTTAAAAAATATATTCCATGCTTCCTCCGTGTTTCTCAGATACGGATTCATAATGATATATTCAATCTCTTTTAAGCACTGCTGCTCCGGTTCGTCCTTTCCGACTTCCGCAAAATCATATTCAGAATCAGATACAATTTCAGATTCAACTTCATCCGGCGTACCGGCAATTTCCAAATCCGGTGTTGTTCCCGGTTCTGATGTAACACTGGACATACTGCCTGTATTTTCCCATGACGGCACATTCGGTTCTTCTGTCATTCCCGCATTTTCAAAAAATCCCGGCATATCCCGTTTTTCAAAACCACTGCCGGACTTTTGGGATTCCTGTACCGACTGCGGCACCGTTTCCATCCGCTTTGCCGCTCTTGCCTGTCTGAGCGCACTTTTATAAGCTTTTTGAAGCTGCTCAAATTCTTCGGGTGTATCCTCAGGATGATACTTTTTTACCTGACGGGCATACGCCGCCCTAATCTCTGAAATTTCTCCTGTCGGCTCAATTTCGAGCCATTCCCATATAGATTTATTCATCGGTATCTTCCTCTTCTTTCTGCCAGAACGTTTCATCATACGGTCCGAAATCGACCTGATTCTGCTCTATATAGTCCAATATCGCCATAATGCGTACATATTCCTGCCGTACTTTTCTGCCTTTTGTGTTTATCAGAAGTTCCTTAAAATACCGCAGGCACTCCTGAATAACCTGACGGTTCTTTGGTGTCGTCTGCTCATACAGTCTTTCCGCCTTTTCAAATAACAGACGGTTCTCCTCTTTTTCCCACGGGTGTAACGGCATTTTTTCTAACTGCTCCACCCGTTTTTCCAGTTCTTTTTCCGACAGTCCGATTTGCTTATTGACGATGACTTTATGGACTTTTTCAACGGATGACTCTATATTGACATCTAAAATGCCATTGATGTCATAAATAAACGTCACCTTGACAACCTGTTCTCCTTCCGGTGCTTTCGGCAGTCTTTTTAAGTTTATTTCCCCAATTTTTAAATTGTCCGATGCCTTTATATTTTCTCCCTGATAAATCGGAAAGTTCATGGTTATCTGATTGTTACGGACCGTTGTGTAATACATCGTCCGCTTGCAGGGCAGTGTTTCATTTTTCTCAATAACCGGCGAAAAACTGCCGTCATAGAGTTCCGTACCGAGCGAAAACGGGCAGATATCCGTTAAAAGCATATCTTTAATATCACCGGTGCGCTCTTTAATCGCCGCTGCCATACCGACACCGTATGCTACACTCTCATCGGGATTTTCCTCCAGTACCACAGGCACTTTGTCGCCAAGCAGTCCTTTAATATACTGCTGTACCACGGGCATTTTGGACGATCCACCGACCAATATGACTTTGTCGAGTTCCTCTAATTCGATTCCCACCATATTGATGACCTTTGCGATTGGTTTTGCCATTCTTGAAAACAGCTCCGCTGAAAGATGGATCAGCCTCTGATTGGTCATTTTCAGCGTATAGGCTTCGCCTTTAATATACACCTGCCGCTCTGCTTCATTTTTATCGGTCAGTTCTTTTTTTACTGCCTCTGCCTCTTTTAAAACATTTTCCTGCTCATTTTTCGTTAAATATGCTTCTGAAATCTGATTCTGCTCATAAAAATCCTGCGCAATGATTTCATTAAAATCTTTTCCGCCTAAATAATTATCTCCGGCAACTGCCTGTATTTCCACGACATTGTCAAATGCTTCCACCAAAGATACATCTAACGTACCGCCGCCGAAATCGAACACGATAAAGCTTTCTGCGCCTTTTTCTGCCGTATGATGCTTTAATGCCACCGCTGACGGCTCATTAATCAGACGTTCTACCTTTAATCCTGCAAGTCTGCCTGCATTTTTTGTGGCATTGCGCTTATTATCGTCAAAATACGCCGGCACACTGATAACCGCTTCCGTCACTTCTTCGCCCAGAAACTTTTCCGCATCTTCTTTTAATCTTCTTAATACAAATGCCGAAAGTTCTTCTGCACGGTATTTTTTTCTGCCGTTTCCGTACAGAAAATTTGTGCCCATATTTCTTTTAAATTCACGGAACGTATCATACGGCTGTGTTGCAAGCATTTCTTTTGCCACACTGCCCACAAATACCTCTTGATTTTTTCCGATGCTGACAACGGATGGTGTAAGATACTCTCCAAATGCATTCGGAATCAGCACTACTTTTCCGTCCTGCCAGACGCCCGCCAGACTGTTTGTTGTTCCCAAATCAATGCCAATGACTGCCATTTTTTCTCCCCCTTTTTATCCTTTATCTTTTTGCCTTTAATTTCCTGCTTTAAATTAGTTTCCCATATCTTTTAAGCTCTGGAGCAGTTCCAAATCGCTGTCCTTCACCTTAATATTCGATGTTATCGGTGCTTCGCCCGGTCTTTGCACAGTTATTTCAATCACCGTTCCTTCTTCGATTCCTCTTGAAAAAACTGCCTTTAAAAACGCTGCAAATTTCGGATGGTTTGCCGTAAATTTATTTTTTGCATTCATTAATTTCATCATTGCTGCCGGATTCATCATGTTTGTTCTCCTTTTCTGTGCCCTGCATTTTAAATATATTCTTTTAGTTCTTCATTTACAATTTCCTGAATATCCTGCCGCCATTGCCAACGTACCTACTTTTTTATCGTTCATCCACACCTGTAAACTTTTATAATTGTTCATTAATACCCTCCTGAATGGATGAATAGCCTTTTTTTGCAAACAATGTGTCAAAATCATTTTCACAGCCCAATGCAAAACTGATTTTAATAAGCGCCGACAATGTTTTTTTCATATACTTTCCTTTTTGTCTATATTTTCACACAATTTTTCTTATAATTAAAAATTATATCATATTGCTTTGCCACTGACAATAAAAAAAGAGTGAATACGTTTTAATATACTCACTCTTTTTTGCCGCCTTACCGGTGGTTCTAATTTCTTCGTTTAAGGAGTCACACGCCCCATTTGACAGTCTAAGCTTTCATATTGAATCGTTAGAACTTTTTAAACACTTCGACATAATTCTGAAGCTTCTGTCCGATTTCCGTATTTTTTGCAGCATCTTTTTCAATATCATTGATAGAATCCACAATACCGCCGACACTGTCTGCCGCATCATTGACACCCTGACTGCTTTCGTCAATCGTCGTTGAAATGTCACTGATACCCGAATTCATTTCTGCCATGGTATTTTTGAGTGTTTCTGCATTTACCGCAAAATTTTCCAGAATATCGTTGACCTTTGCCGCATCATCACGGTATTCATTGGTAATCGCTGCAAATTTTTCATAGTCTGCCAGAATACTTTCATCGACATAAGCAAGCAGTTTTCCTGAATTGCCTGTCAGATCTTTTACACTGTCAATTACTACCAGACTGATTTCCTGAATACTGTTAGCAATCTTTCTGCTGTCCTCTGCCAGTTCCCTGATTTCTTCTGCAACAACTGCAAATCCTTTTCCGGCATCTCCGGCTCTTGCTGCTTCAATTGAAGCATTGAGTGCCAGCATATTGGTCTGTGATGAAATGCTTAAAATGTCTTCTGTCAGTTCCTGAATCCGTGCCACCTGCTTACTGTTTTCAATCGACTGGTTTAAACCGTCTTTAATCTGTGCTACCATATCGTTTGTGCTTTGTCTTCCCTGCTCGGTATCTTCACGGTAGCGCACAGATTTTTTCTGAATCCGGGCAGTAATTTCATTTCCCTCTGTAATTTGTTCCGTTACATTCACAATTGCATGGAAAATGTTGTCTGACCCTGCGCTGAGCTGTTCTGCCGTTGCCGAGATTTCCTGCATGCTCGCTGCCATTTCTTCCATAACGGCGGATACACTGCCTGCATTGTCATTGACTGCCGTAATCTGACCGTTCATATTTGCGGAAGCTTCCTGTAGGGCATCGGATTTACTTTTAATATCTTTCATAATCAGCTGTAGCTTTTCAATAAATGAATTGATTCCGTCAACCAGTTCCCCGATTTCATCTTCGGATTTCACTTCAATTCTCGCCGTTAAATCACCATTACTTTCTTCAATATTTTTGATAATATCATTCAGCTGGCGGTTTGCTGACTTTAACGGCTTGATAATAAACATAATCATCACGATAATGGCTGCGCCGATGACCAACATGATTGCCAGAATGACCGCATATACCATAATAGACTGGCTGTACTGCTCATTTAACTGGCTTGATGCTTCACTGACCTGTGCACTGATTAATGTATTGAGATTATCTGCCGCTGTTTCAAGTCTTGAAGTAATACTGTCGTCACCCTCTGCTGTCAGTTCAAAATAATCATCCATGCTGTTGCTGTCACTGCTTAATACGGACTGGATTTTAGTGCTGTATTCTTCATATACGCTTTCATATTCTTCCAGACCGGCTAACACTTCTGCATTACCGAATGCTTTCACCGCTGTTTCTAAGGCTTCAAAAGATGCCGTCAGATTCTGGATTTCATTTTCCATATTGGTCTTCATATCCAAAGCATTATCTGTCGCATTTCCCGCCGCCTGCGCGCCTGAACCGCCTGATACGGTGTTCTGCTGATTTGACATGCCCGTGGTATCCTGCGTGCCCTGCTGGCTGTCACCCTGCATCATCTGCATGTTTTCTGACTGTCCGCTCTCAGACTGTGCATTTTCCGACTGCATATTTTCTGCCTGCGGCATGGCATCTGATGCGTTCTGTGTACTGTCTGATGTACCGTCAGCGTTATTTTTTTCCATCTGCTTCTGCATTCTGAATGCCGCCGAACTGTTTGCGTATTTCTGCACTTTTTCAATAGAGGTCGAAGTGTCCGCCATTAAAGTAACGGCTTCCATACACTCATTGGAAATTTTCTGGCTTTTCTTATTCATGCTGTGGATAAATAAAAAGCCTAACAATACGCTTGCAATGCCGGCGGCAAATAAAATGCCTGCCAGTACCAGTATTTTTGCACTGATTTTCTTTTTCATCTTCATTTCCTCATCTACCGGATTATCACTGTCCCGATATTCTTTCTTCTGTTGATTTCCCGCAGTTTTCTGCGATTCGTTGGTATGAATATATCAACGGAATGTGATGAAAAAATGATTGATTTGTGTTTATTTCATGAACCGCAAAAAATGGTGTGGAACAAAAGCCCACTTTTATGCTCATATTTGGGCAGGTCACAAGGTCATTCACCCACCTATGAGCAAGCTCATGTGGGTTTAGACCTTTTGACCCTGATATCATATCATTTTAAACTTCTACGTGTCCATTTACTACATTCCAGACACCATATTCATTCTCAGCCAGACCGTTATACGTAAAGTCTACTGTTCCGTTGGTCATATACCACCAGCCATATTCATTTACTGCTAATCCGGTATAATTCAAATCCAACGCTCCATTCGTCATGTACCACCAGCCGTATTCGTTTACTGCCATTCCGGTATAGTTAAAATCCAATGCTCCGTTGGTCATGTACCACCAGCCGTATTCATTTACTGCCATTCCGGTATAGTTAGTATCCAGTGCTCCATTCGTCATGTACCACCAGCCGTATTCATTTACTGCCATTCCGGTATAGTTAAAATCCAGTGCTCCATTCGTCATGTACCACCAGCCGTATTCATTTACTGCCATTCCTGTATAACCAAAGTCAATTGTTCCATTGCTTACATACCACCAGCCATACTCATTTGCTGCCATTCCTGTATAGTTGAAATCTACTGTTCCATTGGTTATCTTCCACCAGCCATATTCATTTGCTGCTAAACCGTTATAATTGTAATCAATATTGTTATTTGTGTAATAATACCAGTTACCATCTGCTGACTGTTGCAGTCCATTTTTATTTTCATCCGGAGCCGGATTTTTATTATCACCGACATCTGTCTTTGCCGTAAATGTCAGTTTATCCGCAGACACTTCGATATTAAAAACATTTTCCTGTTCCTCTCCATCATACTTGAAACCGTCAGGAAGCTGTTCGTCTTGCCCCATTGATGCCGCCGGTATAACAGACACGGGATTGTCATAATCAACCAGCCATACTTCATCTCTTCCCTGTTCATCCATTCCTAAGAAATCATTCAATGCGCAGATTCTGTAAACAGAACCTCCGGTTTCAGAATCATAGTCATATACCATTGCATACTTTTCATTTGTTGCCGTATTGATCACTAAATTACTTGTTCCGCCACTGCCCCATTCCGCATCATAATATGAGATGTCTGTGTCTAAAACAGTCTGCGTGTAACCTTCCGGCATTGTGTCATAGCTTCCTATCTTTACCGCATAATAAATGTCACCGAGCGCTTCTTTTTTCGTGAGCTGATACAGGTTATATGCCGTAATTTCGTCATTCTCATTTAATGAATAGGTTAAAGTGTAATATGAAGAATCTCCGTTGGTATAAACTACATTGGTTGTTGACAGGTCATACGCATAATACTTTGCATAAATTCTTGCAATATCCAGCGGATGTGAAATCTGATACTGTGGTGTTTCCTGCAATGTCCCGTTATCCTTTATTACCTTATCCGTAAGATTTCCTGTCGTGTAAAGCACTTTTCCTGCCTGTCCTGCATAAATCGTCACATTACAGGTATTTTCCACTGAAAGCACGGACGCCGTTCCCTCTGCATAAAGGCGCACACCGTAGTCTTCCTGTTTTTTCAGGTTTACCGTAAGCGAACCGTCCCCGCAGATTGTAACAGATCCGCCCCACGCATCGCCGTATGCGACAATACTGCTTATTTCATTTTCACCTATCAGGCGGATTTTAAAATCATCCCCCATCATGTTGGTTGCAATATAATTGTCTGCATTTTTGTACTGGTTCAAAGTTAATGTGTTGCTTGCCTTATCGTAGGATACCCCGTCAATTGCGTTGCTTCCCTGCGATGAAAATATGTTGTCCTTGGTTTCGCTGTTACCCACTGCAATATAGGCATACGCCCAGTCCCCTTCATCACACGGACCGTTTGCCGCCTCTGCCTTCTGTACGGTAAATACGACCGCTGCCGACAATGCCATTACCGTTGTCAGGGCTATCGCTGCTGCCTTACTTCTACTTCTCCGGGTGGATTTCCGATTGAACTTTTTTAATATTCTCACCATAAAATTTCCTCCTTTTGCCTGTGTAAATATCTGGTAGTTATGGTGTCATCTTATCGTATCCTTTATCCGCTGTGCAGTTGGCATGTGTCTATTTTTCGGCAGAAACGAGAAAAACAGCGTGGGACAGATGTCTCACGCCGTTTTATAGTATATAAATTTCAGTTTTATTCATCACCCATTTTCGCCAATTTGGCTGCCTGGTCTGCCGCGATGCAGGCATCGATGATTTCCTGGATATCGCCGTCCATAATCTTGTCCAGCTTATACAGCGTCAGGCCGATTCTGTGGTCGGTAACACGTCCCTGAGGGAAGTTGTAAGTACGAATCTTTTCAGAACGGTCACCTGTACCAATCTGGCTTCTTCTCGCATCTGCTTCCGCATCATGTGCCTTCTGAATCTCTAAATCATAGAGTTTTGCACGCAGGAGAGCAAATGCCTTTTCTTTATTCTGAATCTGTGACTTTTCTGTCTGTGAATAAATAACAATGCCTGTCGGATAGTGGGTCAGTCGTACAGCGGAATCCGTTGTATTGACACACTGTCCGCCGTTTCCGGAAGCACGCATAACATCGATACGGATATCTTTTTCATCAATCTGGATATCTACTTCTTCTGCTTCCGGCATAACTGCAACCGAAGCCGTAGAAGTATGGATACGTCCGCCGGATTCTGTTTCCGGCACACGCTGTACACGGTGTACACCGCTTTCATATTTTAAAACAGAGTATGCGCCCTGTCCTTTTACCATGAATTCGATTTCCTTCATACCACCGATGCCTGTTTCATCTGCATTGACAACTTCGACTTTCCAGCCCTTTGATTCTACATAATGTGTATACATACGGAACAGTTCTGCCGCAAAAAGTGCCGCTTCATCACCGCCCGCACCCGCACGGATTTCAACGATAATATCCTTGTCATCATTCGGATCCTTTGGCAGAAGTAAAATTTTAATTTCATTTTCCAGTTCTTCTACGCGTTTTTTCGCTTCATTTAATTCTTCTTTTGCCAGTTCCTTTAATTCTTCATCGGATTCTTCATCTAAAAGCTGTAAACTGTCTTCAATTGTCTGCTTACAGTTTTTGTATTCTGTATACGTAGCAATTAACGGAGCCAGACTGCTCTGCTCTTTCATCAGCTTTCTAAAACGGTTCTGGTCATTAACCACATCCGGATTTCCCAGTTCTGCCGTAATATCCTCATAACGGTTTACGGTATCTTCCAATCTGTCAAACATATCCATAATCTATTTTATCCTTTCTTTCCGGTTCTCTGTCTTTCTTTATTTATAATCTGCCCATAACGACTCTGTCAAGTCCCGCCAAATCTTTTACGGTTGACACCTGTGTATAGCCTTCTTTACAAAGCAGTGCTTCGACTGCCGCAGACTGGTCATAACCGATTTCATAAAACAGCCGGCCGCCGGGCTTTAAAAAGCTTTTCGCCTGCTTTGTAATCTTTCTGTAAAAATATAATCCGTCCTCATGTCCGTCCAATGCCAGCACCGGGTCATGCAGGCGCACTTCCTCCGATAAACTGTCAATCACCTCTGTACAGATATACGGCGGATTGGAAACCACAATATCCACGGACTGTTCCATAAGATACTTTCCTGCGTTTTCAAATAAATCGCTCTGAATCAGTGTCACATTTTCCGGTGCAAGGGCTTCTTGATTAGCCTTTGCAACCGCAAGTGCCTTCCCGGAAATATCCACACCGATACCCTTTGAAAGCTTTCGTTCCAGTGCAACAGACAGCAGAATGCAGCCTGAACCGGTACACATATCTACAACTGTCATACCGTCCGTACAGACCTTTAACACCTGCTCCACAAGCACTTCCGTATCCGGTCTTGGAATCAGTACATCGGGACTGACCTTAAATTCATGTCCGTAAAAAAATGCCCTGCCTAAAATGTGCTGCAACGGCTCATGACTGCTTCTACGTTCAATATAGTCAAAAAAACGTTCCTGTTCTACACGGGTAAGCAGCTTTGATCCATTCATCAGATAATATGTCCTGTCCATGCCGTTGATTTCAGACAACAGGGCATAGCTGTCGTAGTCTGCATTTTCAATGCCGCACTGTTTCAGTCTTTTTGCACCCTCACGCACCGCGTCGGATATGGTCAGATTTTCCTGTATCATCATATCCCTGCACATCACTTTTTATCCACTCTCTCTTTGAAAAGAGGAAGTTCCTCTGCGTAATCTTCGTCTTCTTCATCCTCGATAAATTCAAAGCCGTCACCTTCTTCAAGCCCCTTATCGCTTTCTACTGACAGATTACTTTCGGATGCCTGCTGTGCTGCCGTGTCCACAGATTCCTGCGGGTCTTCTATAATTTCAAAGCCCTCCGGCAGTTCATCATCGTCCTCATCATCTTCTCCGGCTTCTGATTCCTGTGATTCTGACTGCTGTTTTATATCTGCATTTTCACTTTCCGGCTCAGACTTTTCTTTATTTTCTACCGGACTGCCGGTTTCGGACTGCTGTTCTGAATTTTCAGTGCTGTCCGGATTCTTTTCCTGCTCTTTTGCACCCTCTGCGTCCGTAATCTGACCGCCTTCTAATATATCCGTATCATCCGGTGCAATATATTCTTTTTCAGGCTGTGTCGTCTGCTGTGTATTTTCCTGTACAACTTCATCCGGATTTAAGGAACGTGTATTCCGATCCGCACCTGTCGTAATGGTCGATGTAATCGCAAGAGAAGCTTCGTTGGCTGCCATTTCCGCTACCGGCTGTTCGGTATCCTTATAATAATCCAATAAAAATGCTTCCCAGTCAAAGACTTCTTCTACTGCTTTAATCGCCACTTCAATCATATCCATATCCGGTTCTTTGGTCGTGAGCTTCTGAAGCCACAGCCCCGGCTTGCTGAGTGCTGTGATAAATACATTTTCGCTTCTGCCCGCCCAGCGGATTAATTCATATGAAACACCCGCAATGACCGGAATCAGCAGGATTCTTAAAACGAGCTGCACCGCCGTATTTTCGATTCTGATAAATATAAAAAATATCACACTGACAAACATCACCAGAAACAAAAAGCTTGTTCCGCAGCGCTTGTGATAACGCGAGCTGTTTTTTACATTTTCCGGTGTCAGTCTTGCGCCATGCTCAATGCAGTTGATACACTTATGCTCTGCACCGTGGTACATAAATGTTCTTTTAATATCCTTCATCTGTGAAATTGCCAGTATGTATAAAATAAATAAGACAACTCTCACAATACCTTCTATAAAATTCAACAAAAATTGAGAAGAAACATAAGGTGTCAGCAGTCTGGATACAAAATACGGAATAAGCATAAACAGTGCTACTGCAAATACAACAGATAAAATAACCGTAAACGCCATTAAAACCGCTTCTAATTTATCTTTAAAAACAGCCCTTCCGATTTCATCGGCTTTTGTACTCTTCTGCTCTGCCGGATCATCATAAAACGAAGCCGAATAATTGATTGTGGAAATTCCCGTTACTAAAGAATCCACAAAGCTGTATACTCCCCGGATTATCGGATAATTCAGCCACGGATGTTTCTTTTGCAGCTGATTACAATCTCTGACTGTTACTTCTATTTCATTATCTGGCTTACGGACTGCAATGGAATACTGATCCTTATTGCGCATCATAATTCCTTCAATAACAGCCTGTCCGCCGATTCCTGATGGTTTCATCGCACACCTCTAAGCATATTTTTTACCATAATAACAAAAAAGTTGAGGTCTGGTCAACCTCAACCTTATGTTCTGATTAATTGTTCTGTACGCCGTACTTCTTGTTGAACTTATCAATACGTCCGCGAACAGATGATGCCTTCTGCTGTCCTGTATAGAAAGGATGGCACTTTGAGCAAATTTCAACATGGATTTCTTCCTTTGTTGAACCTGTAACAAATTCATTACCACAGTTGCAAACAACCTTTGCCTGATGGTACTCTGGATGGATTCCTTCTCTCATGATTTTCACCTCTTTAATATTTAAATAAGTATTGTCATTGTGAGACGAATCTCACAAAGTGATCTCTTTATCTGTGATAAACAGCTTTCTTATTGTATCATAAGGATATTATGAATGCAAGCATTATTTTTAAAATTTTTTTCTGATTTTAACAGACCGGTCCGTCCTTTCATAAACCTCCGGTTTCTATATATAACGGTTCTTGCGGACGGTCTGTACAAATTCTGCATTATTTCTTGTCTTTGCAAATAAGTCTAAGATGCGTTCTGCTGCTTCATCTGTCTTTAGTCCGTTTAACGCCTTCCGCATAATATCTACCGCTTCCTGTTCTTCGCGGCTTAACAGCAAATCTTCACGTCGTGTACTGGACTTTGCAATATCAATCGCCGGGAACACTCTCTTTTCAGACAGCTTTCTGTCAAGTACCAGTTCCATGTTACCCGTTCCCTTAAATTCTTCAAATACAACATCATCCATCTTACTGCCCGTTTCAACCAATGCCGTTGCCAGAATGGTAAGGCTTCCGCCTTCTCTCATATTTCTTGCCGCACCAAAGAAACGCTTTGGCATATGCAGTGCCGCCGGGTCCAGACCACCGGATAAGGTTCGTCCGCTTGCCTGTACAGTAAGATTATAGGCTCTTGCCAGTCTTGTAATACTGTCTAATAAAATAATAACATCCTGTTTCTGCTCCACCAGACGCTTTGCACGCTCGATAACCATTTCAGATACACGTCTGTGACGTTCCGGCAGTTCATCAAATGTAGAATAAATAACTTCCACATTATCCCCTGTAATGGACTCTTTAATATCCGTAACTTCTTCCGGACGTTCATCAATTAACAGAATCATCAGGTGCATTTCCGGGTTGTTCTTGGTTACGGCTGTCGCAATCTGCTTTAACAGGGTTGTCTTACCGGACTTTGGCTGTGATACAATCATGCCTCGCTGTCCCTTGCCAATCGGAGAAATCAAATCTACCATGCGCATTGCCACGGTATTTGTATTTTTCTCTAAATGAATTCTCTCATTCGGGAAAATCGGTGTCAGTTTTTCAAATGCCGGTCTTTTGGTTGCAAGCATCGGATCTAATCCGTTGACAGACTCAAGATATAAAAGCGCTGAAAATTTTTCATTCTGTGTACGGATACGCTTCGGTCCTTTGATAATATCACCTGTCTTTAAATTAAAGCGGCGGATCTGTGTCGGCGATACATACACATCATTTTCACCCGGCAGGAAATTCTCACAGCGGATAAATCCATATCCCTCTGCGAGGACTTCAAGGATTCCGTTTGCATCGGGTTCATCGGATTTCATATCACTTCTGTAGTCCTGACGGTCATTCCTGTATTCCGTTCTGTCGTTTTTATAATCCTGTCTGCCTTCATAGTGGCGGTATTCACGACGTTCTTCATAATGCGGACGCTCATTGCTTCTCTGTGCATTATCGTTTCTTGTGTAACGCGGTGTTTCTTCACTTCTTCCGGTACGTGCTGCCGGTGCTGCCGTACTTTGAACCTCCTGGTGTTCTTCCTGTCTTTGTGTACTCTGTGCTTCGGTATTCTGTTTTTCCGATGCTTCTGCCTGTGCTTCTTCTCCACCTGAAGCTTCAATAATTGCATCAATCAGCTCTGCCTTGCGCATCGCTGTAATTCCTTTGATTTTTTTATCCTTTGCAAACTCACGTAATACAACTAAAGATAATGTCTGAAGTTTTTCTCTCATATCTTAATACTCTCCTAAAATAAATTCCATTCCTATAAATAAATATAACAAATATAAACAGGGAATCCGGTTACTGAATCAGCACCACTTATGAAAATCTCATTACTGTTTCTCTATTATACACCTTTTTGTCATAATTTCAAACCTTTCTTTTTCTAAAAATATATTGCCGTCAGATTTTGTATATGGTATGATTTAAAGTATCTTTGGATTTTTAAGAAAGGCAGGTATTATTTATAATGACAAATGCAGAAAAGGCTTTACAGCTTCATGAGGAATGGAACGGAAAATTTGAAACAACACCAAAGATGGATATTGCAACAAGGGAAGACCTTGCGTTAGCTTATACTCCGGGTGTTGCTGAACCATGTAAGGTCATCGCAAAGGATAAGGAAGCAGCTTACAAGTACACCATTAAGGCAAACACTGTTGCCGTTGTATCAGACGGCAGTGCTGTTTTAGGACTGGGCAACATCGGCGCTCACGCAGCCATGCCTGTTATGGAAGGAAAGGCTGTTCTTTTCAAATCCTTCGGCGGTGTCAATGCTGTGCCGATTTGTCTGGACACACAGGATACAGAGGAAATTATCAAGACTGTTGTCAATATTGCACCTGCCTTTGGCGGAATTAATCTTGAAGATATTTCCGCGCCGCGATGCTTTGAAATCGAGTCCCGTTTAAAGGAACTCTTAGACATTCCTGTTTTCCACGATGACCAGCACGGTACCGCAATTGTTGTACTTGCCGGTATTATCAATGGTTTAAAGGTTACAGGAAAGACAAAAGAAGACTGTCAGGTTGTTGTAAACGGTGCCGGTTCTGCCGGCGTTGCCATTACAAAGCTGCTCCTTACATATGGATTTAAGCATGTTACCATGTGCGACAAGTCCGGTATCCTTTCTAAAGGAAGCGAAGGTTTAAACTGGATGCAGGAATCCATGATGGATGTTACGAATCTTGAACATAAGACCGGTTCACTGGCGGATGCTTTAAAGGGTGCTGATATTTTTGTCGGTGTTTCCGCTCCGAATATTGTAACTCCTGAAATGGTTCAGTCCATGAACAAAGATGCGATTATCTTTGCCATGGCAAATCCGGTTCCTGAAATTATGCCGGACGTTGCAAAGGCTGCAGGTGCAAAAGTGGTCGGTACAGGCCGTTCTGACTTTCCGAACCAGGTCAACAACGTTATCGCATTTCCGGGTATCTTTAAAGGCGCACTCGAAGGCCGTGCAACACAGATTACCGAGGAAATGAAGCTGGCTGCTGCACTTGCCATTGCTAATTTAGTTCCTGAGGATGAAGTCAGCGATGTCAACATTTTACCGGAAGCTTTTGATGAACGCGTTGCTGATGTCGTAAGTCAGGCTGTAAAAGACCATATTACCAGATAGTCCATGAAACCTTACTACTATTCACTAAGCGAATATTTAAAGGAAACGTATGGCTGTAAAATGTACAAGCTTTCTTTAAGCGGCGGCATGACCTGTCCCAACCGTGACGGACGGATTGACACACGTGGCTGTATTTTTTGCAGTGCAGGCGGTTCCGGTGATTTTTCAGGAGAGGCACTGATTGGAAACAGTGCCTCTTTACTTGCCGGAGGCATTGTGACACCGCAGCATACTAAAATTCCAGGCATTGCTGCACAGATTGAAGCCGAAAAAGCACTTATCAGCCGTAAATATAACGGCGGTCAGTATATCGCTTATTTTCAGTCATACACCAATACGTATGCACCGGCCGATTATTTAAGACAGATTTTTACCGAAGCAATCCGGCACGATGACGTCCGGATTCTTTCTATTGCAACAAGACCGGACTGCATTACACCAGCGATTGTTACACTGCTTTCTGAATTAAATGCCATAAAACCGGTCTGGGTTGAACTGGGACTTCAGACAATCCATGAAAGCAGCGCCCGCTATATCCGCCGCGGCTACAGTCTTTCTGTATTTGATGATACCATGAAAATGCTGTCTGATGCCGGAATTGAAACAATTGTGCATATGATTCTCGGACTGCCCACTGAATCGCAGGAAATGATGTTACAGACCGCAGATTATATCGGACACAGCGGAGCCTCCGGCATTAAACTCCAGCTGTTACATGTTCTTTCCGGCACAGACCTTGCACGCGATTATGAAGAAAAGCTTTTTACCGTCATGACGGAAGACGAATATCTTGATTGCCTTGGGAAAATTTTAGAGATTCTTCCGCCGGATATGGTAATTCACCGGCTGACGGGTGACGGTGCAAAAAAACTGCTGAAAGCTCCTTTATGGAGTGCCAACAAAAAACAGGTAATGAACCGGATGAACCGGTATTTTAAAGAGAATAACATTTGTCAAGGACGGTTATATCAATGAATACAGAAGCAACTACTTTATACAAATTGATGGTTTTATATATGTTAAGTAAAGTGAATTTCCCACTTTCCAACAGCCAGATTGCTGATTTTATGCTGGACAAACAATATACAACCTATTTTACACTGCAGGAAGTTTTAAGCTCCCTTGCAGATGATGGCTTTGTTAATGTCCTGACATACCGAAGCAGCACCCAGTACCGGCTGACGTCTTCCGGAAAAGACACCATTTCCTTTTTCAGCAACAAAATATCCAATGCAATCCGTGAAGAAATCGATGTCTATCTGATTGAAAATAAATACGAACTGCGCTGTGAAACCGGAACCCTGTCCGACTACTACCGTTCCACAAACGGCGACTACATCGTACACTGCATCGTAAAAGAAGGCAAAACCAACCTCATTGAGTTAAACATTGCCGTCCCGTTAGAAGAACAGGCCGACGCCATGTGTTCCAAATGGCGCGAAGGCAGTCAGGAAATCTACGATTTCATTATGCGGAAGCTGATGTAAATAAAAACTATATTTATAATAAAAGCCCGGCAGAATAAGTGAATGAAAAAATACTTATTCTGCCGGGCTTCCGCTTCCCTCTCGGGGTTTTTATATGCCCATACTGAAGTCAAGTGCTAACGTTGAAGCTGGGGCATATAGAAAACCCAATCTATAGATACTGCTCAATCGTTTCCCACAGCTCCGGGATTCCCTGCTTCGTCTGTGATGAAACAGGAATTAATATATCATCTTTTTCAAGTCCAAGTCCTGTGCGGACAGCTTTAACATGCTTTGGAATCTGGCTGCGCTTTAATTTATCCAGCTTTGTTGCAATAATAACCGGGTGGTATCCATTTGCAACAATCCAGTCATACATCATTTTATCGTTGGCTGACGGGTCATGACGGATATCAATCAGCAGAAAGACCTGACGAAGCTGTTTGGACACTTTCAGATACTTTTCTACCATTTTACCCCATTTTGCTTTTACCTGCTGATTGGCATTGGCATAGCCGTAGCCCGGTAAATCCACCAGAAACATTGCATCATTGATATTATAATAATTGATTGTCTGTGTCTTACCCGGCTGTGAAGATGTTCTGGCATAAGACTTACGGTTCATCAACGCATTGATGAGTGAAGATTTTCCTACGTTGGATTTTCCCGCAAATGCCACCTCCGGCAGTTCAGTTTGTGGAATTGCGCTTGTAACACCAATGACAATATCCAGATTTACTTTTTTGATAACCATACAACTCTCCATTCTGCTGACATCTCATGCCATACATTTTCACTATTTATCCTGATTCCCGGGAACCAGTGCATGCTCAAGTACCTGTTTCATTTCCGAAACAAAAACAATCTCCATGCCGCCTGTAATTTCTTCATCAAATTCTTCCACGTCACTTCTGTTTTCGGACGGAACAAGGACTTTTTTCATGCCTGCCGTCTTTGCCGCGAGCAGTTTTTCCTTTAATCCGCCAATCGGAAGCACTCTGCCGCGGAGTGTCACTTCCCCGGTCATTGCAACATCGGCATGAACCGGAATTCCTGTCACTGCAGAAAGCATCGCCGTTGTCATTGTTACACCGGCTGACGGACCATCCTTTGGCACTGCGCCTTCCGGAATATGTAAATGAATACTGTGTGTATCAAAATATTCCTGTTCGACCTTATACTTCCTGCCTGATGTAATGGAGCGCACATAAGTCAGCGCAATCCGTGCGGATTCCTGCATGACATCACCCATTTGTCCGGTGAGAATCAGTTCACCCTTACCCGGCATTGTATTGACTTCAATTTCTAACGTATCCCCGCCGACACTTGTCCATGCCAGCCCACGCACAATACCGACTTCATTCTTTTTATGGATATTCTCCGGCTTAAATTTTACTTTTCCTAAGAAATCCTTTAAATTCTTATCTGTAATGCGGATACTCTTTACTTCTTCATTCAATTCTCCGTTGCCGTGATAGAGCTGGCGCACTGCCTTGCGGCATACCTTTGCGATTTCACGCTCTAAGCTTCGCACACCGGCTTCCCTTGTATATCCGTCAATCATGCTTTCAAGCGCCTTATCGGAAAATTTCAGCTGTTTTGCCATCAGTCCGTTTTTCTCAAGCTGCTTTGGCACTAAATGTTCTTTTGCAATGTGCAGCTTTTCATTTTTGGTATATGAGCTGACCTCGATAATCTCCATTCGGTCTAAAAGCGGTTTGCTGACAGTTGATAAATCATTTGCCGTTGCAATAAAAAGCACCTGTGAAAGGTCTGTCGGCAGTTCAATATAGTGATCGACGAAATGGCTGTTCTGCTCGCTGTCTAATACCTCCAACAGCGCTGAAGCCGTATCGCCCTTATAATCACTGCTGATTTTATCAATTTCATCTAACAGCATAAGCGGATTTTTCACGCCTGCCGCTTTAAATGCCGTAATAATTCTGCCCGGCATTGCACCGACATAAGTCTTTCTGTGTCCGCGGATTTCTGCTTCATCACGTACACCACCCAGACAGATACGCACATATTTTTTATTCAGTGCTTTTGCCACAGAACGCGCAATTGAAGTTTTTCCCGTTCCCGGAGGTCCTACAAGACAAAGAATCGGTGCATCACCCTTGCTTGTAATATTACGGACTGCGAGCGATTCTAAAATACGCTCTTTGATTTTTTTCATGCCATAGTGATCTTCATCCAACACCTGTGCTGCAGCATCTAAATCACGGTTATCCTCTGACATCTTATCCCACGGCATTTCAAGCAGCGTTTCGATATAACCGCGCTCCACGTTCGCTTCTGCTGACCCCTGGCTTAATATTTTATAACGCTTGATTTCCTTGCGGATTTTTTCTTTAATTTCCGCAGCTGCTTCCAGTTCTTTTACTGCAGCACAAAATTCTTCAATTTCAGAACCGTCATCTTCGCCGTCTAATTCTTCATTTAAGACTTTTAACTGCTCTCTTAAAATATACTCTTTCTGGTGTTTATCTACTTTTTCTTTGACTTTTTCAGAAAGCTCTTCTTTAATTCTGCTGACATTCGTATCTTCGATCAAGAGTTTGCCCGCATATTCATACATTTCTTCCAAAGAATCCAGTTCCAGCATATGCTGGCGTTCCCTGTACTCCATCGGATAGTCGATTGTAAACCGTTCCAGCAGCTTTCTGGCACTGTTCATACCCAGCCATTGCTTTAAAATGTCACGGCTCATCCTTGGATTGGCAAGTGCGTACTGACGAATCAGTTCTCTTAACCCCGTAAGCATGGCTTTATTGAGTGTCGGGTCTAATTCCTGCGGCGGCTGCTCATTTACTGCAACCTCTGCCACAAGCATTCCATCCGCCTGCGTAACACCTTCAAGCGTACCCTTCTTCACACCTTCTACCAGAACACGCACTACGCTGTTTGGCAGCTTTATGAGCTGTTTAATCTTTACCAGTGTACCTACATGATATAAATCTTCGTATTCCGGGTCAGAAACTTCCGGGTCAACCTGTGTTGCCAGAAAGATTTTCTGGTCTTTTTCCATTGCCTTTTCTACTGCATGAATTGATTTTTTTCTGCTTATATCAAAATGTATGACCATGTCCGGCAACACGGTCATACCTCTTAATGCAATCAATGGCAAATTTATATTTTTCATTTCCATATAAACCTAACCTTTTAGTTTTTTACATTGCAACATTTTCTGAGCGGTACTCAATCAAAGGCTTTGCTGTTCCATCTACGGCATCCTTTGTAATTACACATTTTGCAATCGTATCATCTGACGGAATTTCGTACATCACTTCATTCATAACTGCCTCTAAGATAGAACGAAGGCCACGGGCACCCGTCTTTCTTTCAAAACTCTTTTTAGCGACTTCTTCAACCGCTTCGTCTGTAAATTCCAGTTCTACCTCATCTAAAGAGAACAATGCCTGATACTGCTTTAAAATCGCATTTTTCGGTTCCTTTAAAATTCTTACCAGTGCAGCTTCATCTAAGGAATCCAATGCAACAACCACCGGCACACGGCCTACAAATTCAGGAATCAGTCCGAATTTAATCAGATCCTGCGGAAGTACCTTATGGAACATCTCACCGACTTCTGCTTCAATCTTTTCATGGACATCTGCATTAAATCCGATAGAACTCTTATCCATACGGGATTCAATAATCTTTTCAAGACCGTCAAATGCACCACCGCAGATAAATAAAATATTGGTTGTATCAATTGGAATCAGTTCCTGCTGTGGGTGTTTTCTTCCTCCCTGTGGCGGAACGGAAGCCACCGTACCCTCTAAAATTTTAAGAAGTGCCTGCTGTACACCTTCGCCCGATACATCTCTTGTAATGGATACATTTTCTGATTTCTTTGTAATCTTATCTATTTCATCAATATAAATAATACCATATTGTGCTTTTTCGATATCATAATCTGCTGCCTGAATCAGCTTTAATAAAATATTTTCTACATCTTCACCGACATACCCCGCCTCTGTCAGTGTGGTTGCATCTGCAATTGCAAACGGCACATTTAAAAGTCTTGCCAGATTCTGAGCAAGAAATGTCTTACCGGAACCTGTCGGACCCAGCATTAAAATATTACTTTTCTGTAATTCTACATCAACGTCTTTCCCTGATAAAATTCTCTTGTAATGATTATAAACCGCTACAGCCAGTACTTTCTTTGCCTCGTCCTGTCCGATAACATAGTCATCTAAAAATTCTTTTATTTCTTTTGGCTTTAACAGATTAATTTCCATATCTTCTGCCGGATTGCCGTCATCTTCTTCTTCTTCAAATTCTTCATCAAGAATATCACTGCAAATACTTACACACTGGTCACAAATGTAAATTCCGTTCGGACCGGATATCAGCTTTTTTACCTGATCCTGTGTCTTATTGCAAAATGAACATCTCAACTTTTCATCTATACCTCTGCCTGCCATGAAATCCTCCAACAATAATAATGTAATTTATAAAAGGACTGTTGCGAAAAGCAACAGTCCCGTCATTTAAAACTATCTCTTTTCAACTACGCTGTCAATAAGACCATAAGCTACAGCTTCCTGTGCTGTCATATAGTTATCACGCTCTGTATCACGAGATATTTCTTCTACTGACTTGCCAGTATTGGCTGCCAGAATTTCATTCAACCGATTTCTAGTCTTTAAAATATTTTCTGCAACGATTCTGATTTCTGTTTCCTGTCCTTTGGCACCGCCTGAAGGCTGATGAATCATAATTTCAGAATTCGGGAGAGCAAGTCTTTTGCCCTTTGCACCGCCCGCAAGCAAAAATGCACCCATGCTTGCTGCAAGTCCCATGCACATCGTAGATACATCACACTTAATATACTGCATTGTATCATAAATTGCAAATCCGGCAGATACAGAACCACCCGGACTGTTAATGTAAAGGTGAATATCCTTGCTTGGATCTTCTGCCTCTAAAAATAACATCTGTGCAATAACAATATTTGCAGATACATCTGTCACTTCTTCTCCTAAGAAGATAATTCTGTCTTTTAAAAGTCTTGAATAAATATCATATGACCGTTCTCCACGGCTGGTCTGTTCAACGACATAAGGCACTAAACTCATAATTTCTGTCCTTTCTTACGCGAAAATTACTTTTCTACAGTTGAATTTACGATAAGATCTACTGCCTTCTGGATAGCAATATCACTTCTGATCTGCTTTCCTTCAAATTCTCCCATAAATTCTTTAATCTGTGAAAGTTCCATCTTATACATATCAGCCATCTTCTGAAGCTCTGCATCGAATTCTTCATCGGATACCTGAATATCTTCTGCCTTTGCAACTGCTTCAAGTACCAGTCTTGTCTGGATTCTCTTAACAGCTTCCGGCTTCATTTCTTCTACAATCTTATCTGCTGTCATACCTGTGTACTGGAAGTACTGGTCGATAGATAAGCCCTGCTGCTGTAATCTCTGTGCAAAGTCTTCTACCATTCTGTTTACCTGTGTATTAATCATAGCTTCCGGAATGTCCATCTTAGATGTTTCTACAATCTTAGCGATTGCTTCGTCTTCCTTCTTAGCCTTTGCTTCATTTTCCTTGCGAACGGAAATTGTCTTCTTTAAGTCTTCCTTGTATTCAGCAAGTGTATCGAAATCTGATACATCCTGTGCAAAATCATCATCTAATTCAGGAAGCTGCTTTTCCTTGATTTCCTTTACGGATACCTTGAATGTAGCCGGCTTGCCCTTTAATTCTTCTGCATGATATTCTTCCGGGAATGTTACGTTGATTTCTTTTTCTTCGCCAATGTTCATGCCGATTAACTGTTCTTCAAAGTTGTCGATGAATGAATGAGAACCGATTGTTAAAGGATAGTTTTCACCCTTTCCGCCTTCAAATGCAACACCGTCAACAAAACCTTCAAAGTCAATAACAGTCATATCGCCGTCTTTAACAGCTCTGTCTTCTACTGTTACTGTTCTTGAGTTCTGTTCCTGAACCTTCTTTAATTCTTCTTCTACGTCTGCATCTGTTACTTCTGTATCAGCCTTTTCTACTCCAACACCCTTGTATGTGCCAAGTTCTACTTCCGGCTTTACAGCTACTTCTGCTGCGAAGATGAATGGCTTGCCTTTTTCTAACTGTACAACAGAAATCTTAGGCTGTGAAACGATTTCTAACTTGCTTTCTTCAGCTGCTGTGGCATATGCTTCAGGAATGATAGCGTTTGCTGCATCTTCGTAGAATACTTCTGCACCATACATCTGCTCAATCATCTTACGAGGTGCCTTACCTTTTCTGAAACCCGGGATAGAAATCTTGTTCTTATCTTTATTATAAGCCTTATTTAAACCGGCTTCAAACTCCTCTGCTGTTGACTCGATTACGAGTTTGACCATGTTCTTTTCTTCCATCTGTTCTACTTTAAAACTCATTGTTACTATTTCCTCCTTAAAGATATATGTAAATTTTTCTAGCGTACAACGTACATATTAGGCATTATAACATAACTTTTTTTACTTTACCAGTAAAATTTTTCTTCAATTTATTTATTTTTTATTTCACGAACCGCCTGTGTTTATGTTATAGTAAGAATACTATCAAATCTGTCCGGATGACAGATAAAAAAATGGGAATGGGGATTTATATGAATGAGATAAAAGAAAAATCAGTTGAAGTTTCCCGCACAGAGGTTTCACATTTACTATGTAACCGTGATATGAACGGTGCCGGAAGACTTTTTGGCGGACAGCTTTTAATGTGGATTGACGAAGTCGCAGGCATTGTTGCCAAACGCCACTGCGAATGTAACGTTACCACGGCAAGCATTGACAACTTACAATTTAAGGAAGCATGTTATCTGGGTGATGTCATCGTTTTAATCGGCTATCTGACCCATGTTGGCAATTCTTCCATGGAAGTACGCATTGACACCTACGTGGAAAAGAAAAACGGCAAACGTTATCCTGTCAACCGCGCCTTCTTTATTATGGTTGCCCTTGATGAAAACGACCATCCTGTCCGCGTTCCGCGACTGTCAGTTTCTTCCATTGAGGAGCAGGCAAAATGGGAGGCTGCCGAACGCCGCGTTGCACTGCGCAAAACCCGGCGCGAAGAAGGCTTTTAAACTCTTATACAACATAAAGAAATGCCACAGCATTTCACGGTGATTCAAGGTTTGAATTTCCGTGGAAACTGTGGCTTTTCTTTTTTGTGTCACCGGCACAATCTTCTTTTTACCGACAGATTACTTGCCCTGTGACATCTGCTCTTCCTGTCTTTTAATCATCTTCTTAACCATGTTACCGCCAACAGAACCTGCTTCTGCTGATGTTAAATCACCGTTGTAACCTTCTTTTAAGTTTACACCGATTTCTGAGGCAACTTCCATCTTGAATCTGTCAAGTGCGTCCTGTGCTTCCTTCTTTGTTTTTGAATTAGAATTAGAGTTTGTCATAATACTGCACCTCCATGATATTTGTTTTAGATAAGAACTTTTTTCGTTGCTTATCTTGGTATTAGTATGTGCAGCCGTAAATCAATTATTATGACAATTTTTGTAAAAACTACGGCAGATAGGTTTTATAAATTTCAAAATCATCAAAAATGACGTGCCATTTGTAAGATGCCCCGGCTGTCAATGCAACATAGTGATGCCCGTTCTTTTGTGCATAGCTTACAAGGCAGTTTCCCGCCTCCTGCGTATATCCTGTCTTTCCTGCCATGATGGTCACATTCTCGACTTCATTACCATACATTCTGCTAAACATCGTACTGGAAAGCTTAATTCCCTCCGGGTGCTGAGCCGTCGGTGTCGTGGTATACTGGTACGTTGAAAGCACCTCTGCGCATGTCGGATTCTGCATTGCATACTGCATAATCATTGCCATTTCAACCGGTGTTGTATACTGCTGTTCGTCATACAGCCCCGATGCATTCATAAAATGTGTATTTTTCAAGCCGATTTCACTGCATTTCTGATTCATTAAATCCGCAAATGCTTCTTCTGAACCGGCTGTCATAATCGAAAGGGCTACCGCCGCATCTGCACCTGACGGCAGTACAAGTCCATACAGATAATCCTTTGCCGTAACCATTTCACCCGGATCAAATCCCGCCCGGGATGCCTGCTCACGCACCAGCGGGTCCAGCAGCTCATACGACAGCGCATAGGTCTGGTTTAAATCCTGAAGCTGCTCTACCGCAACAATCAGCGTCATGACCTTTGTCATGGAAGCCGGATAAATCTTTTCGTTGTATCCCCTTCCTGCAATTACCTGACTGTTTTCTACGTCGAGTAATGCAACATACGGACTTTTGACTTCTTCCGAAACGATTTCTTTATAATTTTCACTGACGGACGGATATTTGAATTTCTGTTCCGGTTCTGAAATCTGTGCCAGTGCCTGCATGGCATCCTGCGCCATCTGCTGTGAATTAATGCCATCTGCCTGACCACCGCCTTCGCCGCGGGTTGTATACAAAATACAGCATACTGCAACTACGACGGCAACAGCAGCCGTTATCGCTCCCTTTATCATTTTTAAACGCTTCTGCCGTCTGCGCTTCATCTGCCTGGCATGACTTCTTCTCTCTCTATCCGCTCTTTTGGCTCTTTCGTAACTGTCTAAGTATTCATTTTCCATGATTCTTATGCCTGCTTTTCCAGATACTGCACAGATTGTCCGATTTCCTGTGCTTTTTCTTCACTTATCAGCAGTCTGACAAGTTCAAGTCCGAGTTCAATAGAAGCCCCCATGCCTCTTGCCGTTGTAATATTGCCGTCTGTCACCACTTTAACTGGTGCGGTAAGCACTTCTGCCCCTGTTAAATCCTTTTCAAAGCCCGGAAATGCCGTTGCCTTCTTTCCGTTTAATATGCCAAGGTGTCCTAAAATACTCGGTGCTGCACAGATTGCAGCAATCCGTCCGCCTTCCGCGTGGTGCTTTTCAAGCAGTTTCAAAAGCGGCTTACATTCATTATACTGCTTATGTCCGGGACCTCCCGGCAAGAATAAAACGTCTTCTTTACAAACCGGCTGAGCCTTAAATAATGTATCCGCCTTTACTGTAATATTCTGAGCCGAACATACTTGTTCATTTCCGGTAATGGATACCGTTTCCACTTCAATACCCGCTCTCCTTAAAATATCAATAACCGCCAGTGCTTCCACTGTTTCAAACCCATCTGTTAAAAATGTATATACCTTCATCCTTTTCCTTCCTTATCTATGCTTACAAATCCACTGGTATAAATCCTCAAATACATCTTCCTGTATCAGTTCATTGTGCAGCTCATGTCTGCAATCCTCATACAGCCGCAATTCCACATCGTAAAAATGCCTGCTGTAAGTCACAAACAGCTTTTTGACATCTCTGCCATAACCGCCCACCGGGTCTTTTGTCCCTGCTGCCAGTATCACCGGAAGATCTCTTGGTACTTTACGGATATTGGATACTTTCTTTACATAGGCAATCGTATCCAACAGTCCAAGATATCCGTTTACTGTAAACAGATAGCTGCATTTTTCATCTGCCACGTATTCTTTAATCACCTCAGCATTGCCACACACCCAGTCTTTATCCGTTACCGGATTGACAACTCTTGCATTGTAACTGCCAAACATCAGATGATTTAAAAACGGACTGCGGTAACGCTCACCCTTAATCAGTCTTACCAGTTTTGCCAGCAAAATTCCCGATTTTACAACAATATCGGGCTGATTGCCTGTACCAAGCAGCAATACACCGTTTAATTCATAGCCATATTCCGTAATATATCTTCGTGACAAAAATGATCCCATGCTGTGTCCAAGCAGAAAATACGGAACATCGGGATATTTCTTTTTCATAATCGCCGTCAGCTTATGCATATCTTCAACGACACAACGGCTTGCATTTTTTTCCGTAAAATATCCATAATCTTCCTTTGTCAAAACAGAATCACCATGTCCCAGATGGTCATTTCCTGCAACGACATAACCTTTTTTTGCAAAATATTCTGCCATCGCCGTATAACGTTCAATATAATCAATCATGCCGTGTGCAATCTGAATGACACCCTGCACGTTTCCTTCCGGCTCCCAGATTTTCACGTGGATGTGATTCTTATGGTCTGCCGATAAAAAATGTCTGTCTGTAACCTTCATATGCCGCCTCCGTTCTCATTTATTCTTCGCTTTATTCTTTGATGCTTTTTGCGCCCCACGGACTACCCGTCAGTTTTCCGTCATATGCAAGCTGCTCCACATCTAAAAATGCATCCTGTCCGATTTCTTCCACACCGGAATTAACAGACAATTCCAGCTTTGTACAGCCGTTAAATGCCGCATAACCGATTTTTTTAACAGAAGACGGCAGCTCCAGCTTTGTCAGGCTGCTACATCCTGAAAATGCATAATTACCGATTGCTTCTACCCGGCTGTTCAGCGTGATTTTTTCCAATACCGTGTTATCATAAAAGACACCCGAGCCAATGCTCACAACATTTTCCGGTACTGTATACTCTGTAAGGTTTTCTTTCACCGCAAGTAAAATATTATTGACAATAATTTCATTGCTGCTTTCCAGACGACTCTTCTCCCAGCGTGTATTGGTTACAACATGTGTCCCCACATTTTCCAGTGACTGTGGAAATGCAATGGTCTGTAACATGGTACAGTTTAAAAATACATTGTCACCGATACTTTTTACGCCTTCTTCAAATACCACTTCGGTTACATTGTAGTCATCACGAAATGCTTCTCCCGCAACTGCTGTTACCGTACTGCCGTCAAGCTGTGCCGGTATCGTAAGCTTAGAATCCGCTCTGCCTTTATCGGTCAGCCCCGTTATCGTAATGGTATCATCTTCGTTTTTTTCATACGTAAATACCGGTATTACTTTCTTATTTTTGCAGCCTGAAAGCGGCATCAGCATAACTGTTGCCAGCAGCAATACCATTGTCAAAATTGTCTTTTTTCTCACGTTTTTCCCACTCTTTCTTAATTCATTGCCCACAAGTAACAGTATGCCTGCGTTCTTGCCGCAAAATGCTTATTTTTCAATAAATTCTTTACTTCTTCTTTGGTATACCAGCCTGCCTGAATTTCTTCCATCGTAGACGTACTCGGCGCAAATGTGCCTGCTGCTGTACCGATCACAACAGCATTGGTTTCATTGGAAAATCCGATGGCGCTGTAGCTGTCATAAAGCTGGTCGGCAATCTCAACAATCTCAAGTCCTGTTTCTTCCCTTAATTCCCTTGCCGCCGCTTCCTTCGGTGTTTCACCACTGTCAATCAGCCCTGCCGGGAAGTTGTATACACACTCCCCGACAGCCATGCGGAACTCCTTATTTAAGAGAATTTTTTCACCACCGGCATCTGTCATAATAATTACAACGCCGTCTGTATGCGGATTATGCAAATCCTCCAGTGTCTTTAAATCCTTATTTCTGCTGATAATCTCATAGACCTTTTTCCGTTGATCCTGGGTTGTATAACTTACATTATACCGGTCAATAAATGCACCTTCATGCACCTTTTCAATCTTATCAAATCTCATACCTGTCCAAATCCTCTTTTAATCAGGTCATCCACCTGTTTTATTAATAAACAATGCGCCGCGCACTCCCGTTGCCACCCTCTCCCGCATTTTTTGCAGAAAAAAGCCGAAGTTAAGTGACAACGTTGAGGCGTTTTCTGCAAAAATGCAAGTCTAGCGGTGCATCGCAAATGCTTCCATATCTACAGATTCCAGATTTTCATGAACACCTCTGTCATCTGCTTCTGCAATCAGTGTGTCGCGGTCTTTCTTAAACTGCATCTCGCTTCTGTGCTGGCTCGGTCCGCCTACACATCCGCCTTCGCACATCATGCCTTCTACAAAATCTGCCTGAAGGCGTCCGACCTTCATCAATGTTAATGCTTTCTTTACTTCTGCCGCACCGGCACATTTTTCAACTGTCAGTCCCGATGTATCTGTGCCTGTTTCTTCCATGCTCTTTAACACTGCCGCTGTTACGCCGCCGCCGTTTCCGAAACGCTTACCATATACACTTGCCTGCTGTGAATCATTTTCTTCCGGCTCAAACTGCACGTCTTTTGCACGCATCATTGCACGGAATTCACCGATTGTTAATACATAATCTGCATTGCCCTCGATGTCATTATCCTTGACTTCGCTCTTTTTGGCAATACAAGGTCCTACAAATACCGTTACCGTACCCGGATCCTTTGCCTTTAACATACGGGATACCGCACACATCGGCGAAACCGTTGTTGAAATGTTGTCTGCCAGTTCCGGATAGTGCTTGCGGATCATGTTGACAAATGCCGGACAGCAGGAGGTTGTCATCTTTTTGCCCTGCTCGTGTGCTTCGAGCCACTCTGCCGCTTCAGCCGCCGCTGTCATATCACCACCGAGTCCGACTTCCACCATATCAGCAAATCCAATCTTTTTGCAGGCAGTACGAATACTTGACATTGTGATTTCCCTGCCAAACTGTCCCTCAATTGCCGGTGCAAACATCGCAATGACTTTTTTACCTGCCAGCATATCTTTTATAATTGCCACAATGTCGGTCTTTGAACCGATTGCACCAAACGGACATCTGTGAATACACTGTCCGCAGCGGATACATTTTTCTTCATCAATCACGCAGATGCCATTTTCATCCATGGTAATTGCGTTGACGGGACAGACTTTTTTACATGGACGGATTAAATCCGCAATCGCATTGTACGGACAGTTTTTTGCACACATGCCGCACTCCTTACATTTGTCCGGGTCAATATAGGCTCTGTCCCTGCCCATTGAAATCGCCCCGAACTTGCAGGACTGCTGACAGGCCTTTGCCATACATTTACGGCAGTTATCCGTTACAATATAGTGGGATAACGGACAGTCTGCACACGCAGACTCTATTACCTGAATTACATTTTTAGAACCACTGTGGTCACTCTCTGTCGGACATAAACCCTCTGCCAGTCTTACTCTCTGGCGGACAATTTCTCTTTCCTTATAGACGCAGCAGCGAAACTGCGGCTTCGGCCCCGGAATTAATTTATAAGCAAGTTCGTCTTTTTTCTCATCAAATTCACCTGCATAGGCAAGCTTTGCCACCTGATACAGAACTTCGTGTTTTATTTTTAAAATTGTTGCGTCATTTGTCAGCATAATTCTTCCTCTTTTCTACATATTATTGTTTTGATATATCCTTTGCCAATGGTTCAACCTGTAAAAGCATATTTCTGATGTCGTCAAACACCGCTGTCTTTATGTTATCACTTTTTTCAATATCTTCAATACAAGAAAGCACTTTATCATAATATGTTCTGGATAACACTACAAAATCAGAAATTTTTTCCACTTCTTTCGTTGAATCCTGAATTGCATCTGCAATGTTGTTCTGCACCTGTCCGATTGCATCTGCCTTCCCCTTAATTTCCTCAAAAATGTCATGCGCCGAATTTACATTTTCCGTATTCTCGTCTAAAATCTGTTCTGACTCTCGCAGGGAACGGCTTAATTCTCCTGTGCCGTCCTCTACATTCTTGATTCTTTCACTGATAACCTGAATCAGATTTTTAATCTCGTCTGCAAGTTCACGAACCTGTTCCGCAACAACCGCAAACCCTCTGCCCTGCTCACCGGCTCTTGCCGCTTCAATTGAAGCATTTAACGCAAGCATATTGGTCTGGTTTGCCACATCAACGATTCCCTGTGTACACTCTTTAATTTCTCCGACTGCCTGCTCCAGATTCTGGAATGTCGTATCCATTACATGAAAGCTGTCTGTTACACGCGCAGAGTCCGCTTTTAATTCGCGCACCTTTTCCTGTGCCGTATCTACAGATGCAATAATGCCGTCACGCACACTGCTGAAATTCTCCGATGCATTCTGTATTCCCGAAAATGTATTTCCGAAATTCTGAATCTGTACAGATAACCGGTCCATCTCTGTTAAAACATTATCAAACGCCTCTTTAATCCCGACAATCTGATTGCTGACAACCACTTCTTCATCGGAAAGATTTTCAAAGCGCTCTGATATATAATTTGCCGTATAAATAATCGGATATGCCTTATCTTCCAACGAAATCTGCGGCTGTTTTACTTCCTGTACAGCTTCTTTTTGTTTATTTTTATGAAATAATCCCATATGTACCTCTTTTCTAACGTTCCTGTCATGATACCGCTCATCTGCCATTAAAGCTATTAGTGTTTACTCAAATACCACTGCTGACATTGTCTGATTCGTATGCTGTCCGTTATAATGCTCCCCAAGTCCGACAAGTCCTGCATGACTGCCAAGCTTTCCCATTTCTTCAAGATATTCGTTCACAAAACCTTTCTGCTGGAAATACAGATACCGGAACAGGCAGTTTACCGAAAATACGCCCGAAATCTTTGAAAAATCTTTGTGGATACTTTCAATGGTTTCCTGTAAAATCTGCTTGTAATCTCCCGCCTGTAAAAAACAGATGTTATCCTTTGGGTTTACTTTTCTATAGCAGGAAAAGCTGCCGTTTCCGGTACGCTCTTTAATCGAAATAATATAGGTTTCATCACCGATAACACGTCCAAGCGGATTTACCATGGTCTGTTCCGTAATATTTTCCGGCGAAATCCCCAGTTCTTTTGTATAAACGTCTTCCGCCCGTCTGCCGTCAATTTCCTGAATCGTATAAGTACGCGGTTCAGACTTCGTAACAATATGCTTTACTGCATCTTTACGCAGATAAATATTTTCTTTATAAACCTTAACCCTGCCGGATTCATTTTTAACCAGTGCATAAGCGCAGGCATCTTCATAAACCTGTCCGTTACAGCATACCAGTCCTTCCCATGCCGTTCCGCCGGTCAGCTGAATCTTTTTGCTTTTCAGAACGGATTCCATCGTTGCCAGCACACATTCATCATTGCCGCTGCAAAAATCAATTAACACGGTATTATCCGCTGATGCACTGATATTTGTAACATTCTGCTGGAATTTTCTGATACATTTTACCGGCATTGTGGATACATCGGTAAAGACATCCGCTGCTGCACGGATTCCACCGGAAAATCCAACAACCATAACACCATTTTCAAGCACCTGTGTCTTTCCGTAAAACTGTCCCACACACCCAATACTTGGCACACCCGGAAACATTTCTTCCAGCTGTGATACGCTTTCTTTAAAACGTTCTTTACTGCTGTCAAACAGCATTAAAAACTGAGGATTTTTTAATCCTTCGGCAGCTTCTTTTATGCTACCTGTTTTGCTCATTCCAACAAACTGCTCCATACGCTTATACCCCTTCTTTCGTTTTTATAAATTATTTTTTGCTCACCGGTGCATTTATATTTTTTCATCACCTATCAGCAAAAATGACTTTTTATATTCTGACTTTTATATCATATCATTGTTTATGTATCTTTACCAGTATTTTAAACACTGTCTTTGGGATTTTATATGACATAACTGCCCATTGCTTTATCCTGATATTTTGCGATTTCATCAAGGTATTTCTGTCCCAGAAGACTGATGGCAACACCTTTTCTATACAAATATCCAATTGACATTTCTTCATTGGATTTGAGTTTGACTGCACAGTATTCCGAACCGTTTAATTCCTCACAGATAATACCGGAACACAATGTAAATCCATTGAGTCCCACCATCAGATTTAACATGGTTGCGCGGTCATTTGCCTTAATCAGCCGCTTATACTGATAGGTGCTTAAAACTTCCTCTGCAAAATAAAAGGAATTGTAACTTCCCTGCTCAAAGGACAGGCACGGATACTCCGCCAGTTCTTCCATATCAATTTCTTTTTTATTTGCAAGCGGATGTCCTTTCCACATATATACATATACACCACACCGCAGAATTTCATGGAATTCCAGATTATACTCGGCAAAAAGCTTGGTCAGCACTTTCCGGTTAAATTCATTCAGATACAATATACCGATTTCACTGCGGAACGTTCGGACATCTTCAATAACTTCATACGTCTTTGTTTCATGCACTGCAAATTCATACTCATCCATGCCAAACTGTTTCACCATCTCCACAAAAGCATTGACCGCAAAGGTATAATGCTGCATGGAAACACTGAATTTTTTCTTTACTTTTTCTTTCTGTACATACTTGGATTCAATTAACTGATACTGCTCTACGACCTGTTTGGCATATCCAATAAATTCTTCGCCGTCCGGTGTCAGTAAAATACCGCGGCTGCTACGCCGGAACAGTTCCACACCGATTTCCTCTTCTAAGTCCCGTATGGCAAGCGACAGGCTCGGCTGTGAAATAAAAAGTTCCTTTGCCGCCTGATTCATGGAACCTGCTTCCGATACGGTAATCGCATATTTTAATTGTGTCAGTGTCATTGCTTACACCCCTTCACTTCCAAAAATATACTAATATTTTATCATTTTCATCTTTTTCTGTAAATTAAAAAGCGGAATACCTGTCATATAAATTTCCCACCTGCCCGGCAGGAAAATATGTTTATAATACAGCATTCCGCTTTCATTTTTTGTTGCATTTATTCACTTTTTAATCGTTTTTCTTTTTCTCTAACTCTTTAAGTTCTTCCGCCATTTCCCGATACCGCTGATACCGTCTGCCGGCATCTTCCTCTGCCTTTGCAAACAGCGCCTTCGCTTCCTTAGGATACTGCGCTTCAAGCACCGCATAGCGTAACTGGCTTCTTAAAAATTCCGTAAAGGAAGCCTTTGGCGGTCTGGAATCCAGTGCAAACGGATTCTTCCCTTCCTTTATAAGCTGCGGATTATACCGGTACAAATGCCAGTATCCGGCATCTACCGCCTGTTTCATGCTTGCCATGCTCTTTCCCATGCCTTCCTTAATACCGTGGCTGATACAGGGTGCATAGGCAATTAACAGGGAAGGACCATCATACCGCTCGGCTTCCAGAATCGCTTTTATCGTCTGGTTTTTATCCGCGCCCATGGCAATCTGCGCCACATAGACATTTCCGTAGGTCATCGCCATTGCACCGATATCTTTTTTCACCGTCCTTTTACCGTCGGCGGCAAATTTTGCCACGGCTGCTGCCGGTGTGGACTTTGATGCCTGCCCGCCGGTATTGGAGTAAATCTCCGTATCAAAGACAAGGACATTCACATCTGCACCGCTGGCAAGGACGTGGTCTAATCCGCCGTATCCGATATCATATGCCCAGCCATCCCCGCCGACAATCCACTGTGAGCGTTTCACCAGAAAATCCACCCGCTTCTGAATTTCCGACAGTCTTTGAATCTGCCGTGACGTCCGTTCTGCCTGTTCCGATACCGCCACCGGTACATCTGACCGCGTTACCGCCTCTTTTAATACCTGTGCCAGTTTCTTACGCACCTCTTCTGCCGCCGCAGTGCAGGCTGTTGGATTATCACGCACTGCAAGCCAGTGTTTCAAAGCTTCTGATATTCCGCTTCCGCCGTCTACACTGCCGTCATTTTCCACGCCGCTTTCACAATCCCTGACAAATTCTTCTGCCAGCCGTATCAGCGTTTCCCGCTGTTTTTTTGCACCGAGCAGCATACCGTAGCCGTATTCCGCATTGTCCTCAAACAGGGAATTTGCCCACGCAGGACCTTTTCCGTTGGCATTGCACGTATATGCCATGGACGGTGCGGAAGCACTCCAGATTGAGGAACAGCCTGTCGCATTGGCAATCACCATGCGTTCCCCGAAAAGCTGTGTCACAAGCTTCATATACGGGGTTTCACCACACCCGCCGCACGCACCTGAAAATTCCATGAGCGGCCGTGCAAACTGACTGCCTTTGACCGTTTCTTTGGTCATCAGCTCCGGCTTATCCTCCACCGCACTGACAGCAAACGCCCAGTTGTCTGCCTGTTCTTTTATCTGCTTTGCGGCAGGCTGCATGACAAGCGCCTTTTCCTTTGCCGGACAGATGTCCGCACAGTTGCCGCAGCCTGTACAGTCGAGCGGACTAACCTGTATCCTAAACGTATGCCCTGCAAGCTCTTTTCCTGCCGCCGCCTTGCTTTCAAAATTTTCCGGTGCAAGCGCCTGTTCCTTTTCATTTAACAGAAACGGACGGATACACGCATGCGGGCAGATATACGAACACTGGTTGCACTGGATACAGTTCTTTTCAATCCATTCGGGAATAAATGCCGCAATACCGCGTTTTTCATATGCGGTTGTACCTGCAGGAAATGTGCCGTCCGCCAGCGGATAAAAAGTGCTGACGGGAAGACTGTCCCCCTTTGCCTTTTCCATAGGTCTTAAAATGTTTTCAATAAATTCGGGTTCCTGCACATTTTCCCGTTCTTCTCTTGTGGACTGGAGCAATTCAACAGGCACAAGCTTTGTTTCCCGAAAACCGTATTCCGCCGCCTTTATATTTTTTTCTACAATGTCTGCACCTTTTTTTCCGTATGCCGCCTGTATGGAATTTTTCAGACAGGCAAGTGCTTTTTCCTGCGGCAGAATCCCGGTCAGATGAAAAAATGCGCCCTGCATAATCATATTAATGCGGTTTCCCAGTCCCAGACCGTGTGCCAGCTTTCCCGCATCAATCAGATAGAGCCGTGCATTTTTTTCGATCAGCGCATGAACCATTTCTTTGGGCAGTTTTCCGCCAATCTGCTCTGCGCCATACTGCGTATTCAATACAAATATGCCGTTTTCTTTCAAGCCTTCTGTCAGATCGTATCCGCTGTTTAAAAAGGATTCATTGTGGCAGGCGATATAATCTGCTTCCTGTATCAGATATTCCGAACGGATCGGTGTATCGCCAAAACGCAGGTGGGAAACCGTAAGTCCGCCCGACTTTTTGGAATCATACGAAAAATATCCCTGCACATAGGGCTTTGCATATTCCCCGATGATTTTGACCGCCTGCTTGTTTGCACCCACCGTGCCGTCCGAACCCAGCCCCCAGAATTTACACTGCATAAGCCCTGCCGGTGTCTGTATCGGAAAATCCGGATGAACGGCAAGCGAATGATGTGTCACATCATCTTCAATTCCGATTGTAAAATGATTTTTCGGCTGTACGTCCGTCAGGTTGTCAAAGACTGCGGCAATCTGCGCCGGTGTCGTATCCTTTGAGCCAAGTCCATACCTCCCGCCGATAACCAGCGGTGCATTTTCCTTTCCGTAAAGCGCGCCGCAGATATCCAGATACAGCGGTTCTCCAAGTGCGCCCGGTTCTTTTGTACGGTCTAACACGGCAATCCGCTCCACGCTCTCCGGCAGTTCCTTTAAAAAATCTTCTGCACTGAACGGGCGGAACAGATGCACCTGAATCATGCCGTATACACCACTGTTGTCCTTCATGATGTCGTCCTGCATACCGGAACTGCCGGTATCACAATCCGTATCTGCACAGTTCATCTGCGGCAGGATTTCCCGTATGGTTTCACACACCGAACCCATGGCAATTACTACGTACTTTGGATTTTTAGCACCGTAATACTGGAAAAAGCGGTATGTCCTGCCGGTTCTTTTCTCAATCTGTGCCATATATTCTTTTATAATTCCCGGAATTTTTTCATAAAAAAGATTCGCAGCTTCTCTTGTCTGGAAATAGATGTCCGGATTCTGCGCCGTTCCGCGCATAACCGGGTGATTTGGTGACAGCGCGCGTTCCCTGAACGCCTGCACCGCTTCTTTGTCAAGCATTTCTTCATAATCTTCATAGGACAATGCTTCTATCCGCTGGATTTCGTGGGACGTGCGGAAGCCGTCAAAAAAATGGATAAAGGGCAGTCTTCCTTTGACTGCCGATAAATGTGCTACGGCGGCAAGGTCGCAGACTTCCTGCACCGATGACGATGCGAGCATGACACAGCCTGTCTGGCGTACTGCACAGACATCCTGGTGGTCACCAAAAATGCTGAGTGCCTGTGCCGCCAGCGCACGTGCGCTCACATGCAGTACCCCCGGCAGAAGTTCTCCCGCCATTTTGTAAAGAGTCGGCTGCATTAACAGCAGTCCCTGTGATGCCGTAAATGTGGAAGCGAGTGTTCCCGACTGTAAAATGCCATGCATTGCGCCTGCCGCTCCGGCTTCGGACTGCATTTCCACCACATCTGCCGTTTCATCAAAAATATTTTTTCTGCCCTGTGCTGCCCAGTTATCCACCGTTTCTGCCATCGCCGAAGACGGTGTAATCGGATAAATCGCCGCAGCCTGTGTAAATGCGTAGGCGGTATAAGCGGCGGCAGTATTTCCGTCTACTGTCATAATTACTTTTCCCATAACATCCTCCATTTATAACCGGCTGCCGTTATCCACCCATTCTTTGGCATGGAGGGCAGCATTTTCATCAATCACCGGAACTTCCGCCGCCGTATCTGTTTGTTTTACATCGTTTTGGGCTGTATTTTTTTCACCCGCTCTTTCCTGTGTACTGTGTAACCGTGCATTTTTTCTGCCGTCAAGTGCCTGCTGAATGTCTTCTTTCATCGCATTGCTTCCTTTCGATGTTTTTATGACATTCAGTATTGCCTGTGTGCCGCCGATTATTCACCATTTACGGCTTATTTTCTTCGTATCCTGTGGAACTGCGGCTTTACTGTGATTTCCGTCACTACCAGCCCCTCTCTTTGTGCCAGTGCAAATGCCGCCGCTTCCGCCACTTCTTCGGGCAGCAGGTATGATGCTTCTTCTTCTCCTTCACAAAAGTCTGCATTGCGGTACAAATCGGTCTTTGCCATATCCGGCTGTATCGTAATCACCCGCACACCGTATTTGCGCACCTCGTCAAACAGGCTCTTTGCAAAGCCGGACAGCCCTGCCTTTGTCGCACCGTATGCACAGCCGTGCGGATTGGACTGCGCTGCCGTAACAGAGGATATATTTAAGACTGTCCCCCTGTTCTTTTTTAATGTTCGCAAAAGCTGCTGTGTCAGAATCATCGGTGCTTCCAGATTCGTGCGCACCATTTTCTGAATCTTTTTCGGATTTAATTCTTCATGCAGACCGTAATAACCGACCCCCGCATTATTGACCAACACCGTGACACGGTAATTCTTATCAATCTCTTTAATATGCGCACACAATGCCTGCGTGTCCGTAATGTCACAGACCACCGCATGAAATTTTTCCGGCTGTTCTTTGCAAAACTCCTGTGCTTCTGCTCTTTCAAAATTTCTTCCAAAACCAAAAACTTCATACCCATTTTTGACAAGCATACGGCTGAGTGCCAGTCCGATTCCGGAAGACGATCCCGTTACAACCGCCGTATCTGCCACATTTGCCATATCCGTGTTCTGCTCTATTCTTCCCATAAAAATATCCTTTCTTTTGGCAGTCTTTTTTCAAGCTGTCCGGTCAGAAATCCCTCCATGCGCGTCAGCAGTTCCGGCGGATACTGATACACACCGCCCACATTGGTATACGGAAACTGCACCACTGCCGCATGCGGCTCTTTCTTCCGCATATTTTTTAAATATTCCTTTGAAATGCGGAAACTTCCGACACTTACATCCACCAGCCGTTTCCAGTCAATCTGTTCGTCAACGCATTGAAGCATTTCTGCATAAACATTTTCCCAGTCCTTACAGTAAATCATCGGGTCAAATGCCAGACGCACGGAAAATCCCCACTGTACTGCTTCTGCCGCACACGCAATCCGCGCCTGCATATCCGGCGTAAAATGTTCATATGCCGCAATGACCGGCTGAGGCGACATGGTAAATGCAAATATTACCCGCTCTGTGACTGCCTGCTGTTTAAAATAATGCACATTGGCGCTTTTTGTCCGCACTTCAATTGTAAGATTTTCATGTTCCGTCGTAAACCGCATCCACTCTGCCGTATAACCGATGACCGGTTCGACCGCAAGCAAATCCGTATCATACGACACACACAGGTAAACGCTGTGCTGTTCTAACAAACGCTCCACTTCTGCAAAAATGTCTTCTAAATTTACAAATAGCACTACATTTGCAGAAGGATACATACCTTTCAGATAGCAGTATTCGCAATCGTAAATGCAGTTCATCATGCAGGACGTATAATAAAACCAGTGATTACCAAAGCTTTGGCAGACCGGCGCGCCCTGATAAATGAGATTGTTTTTCTTTTCTGCCAGAATGAGATTCTGCGTTTTATGCTGTCTAACCACGCTCTGTCCCCTGCGGCAGAAGACATCTTTATAATGATGTACCGGTATCACCTGTGCCTGCGGAAAGCGGGACAGAATTTTTTGTGTTCTCGGATGATTCCAAACCGCTTCTTCCACATAAATATGCGAAAACCGTCCGTTATAACAATTCTTTTCTAAGCTGTTCAAGACACCGCTTCCCTTCTTTTTTATCCTTGCACGGCAGACTTCCTACCGCATAACCGTCCCGGATTATGTCTTCATAATCTATACCCGATAACCGGCAGTACTTTAACAGCTGGAACAGTTCTGCTTCCATGACGGCGGAACAGTGCATATCATGACTAAGACGTTCTGCCTGCCGCTGTTCCTCTTGTGATAACACCTGCTGTTCCCGCGCATAATCTCTTTCTGCCGCTGCAAACCGTTCCACGGCTTGCGCAATCTGTCCAATCTGTGCCTGCACCAGTTCACGCACGGTATCTGCGGACATTTTTTCCTGTACACCGTTATCGGATATGATTTTTATAAAAAACATCTGATGCGGACCGAAAAAATGATGTGCCGCCTGATACCCCGCCGCCGCTTCCATGTCATATAATTCTATATTATATAATTCCGTGTCACATAATTTTACCGGATTTGCCGTATCCGTATTTTGCGGCATATCCGCTTTCTGACATACATGTTCCTCTGACACACTTGCTTTCCGCCGCACGTTCATTCCTGTTACAACCGCAGCTTCGGGAAACGGATGCCTGTATAAAATATCCGGGTAAAATGTCTTTTGTGTCGCTTCTTCCGTAATTTTGCTGCACAGATAAGCCACACCTTTTTTCTGTTCTGCGCCTGCGCATATGCCGCACTGCACAAAGATATCTCCCGCTTTCACATGTCCCATTGCACAGACAGCCGCGACAACTGTCGCGGCTGTAATTTCTCCCGTTCCCGTAATTGTAAGGCATATCTGCTGTTCCTCACAGCGATACATTTCAAACGGAAGGGAATTTATTTCTTTTTTCATTTTGTAATACTGCAAAAACGGATAGGCTTCATCATACAACGCTGTAAATAAATAAATCATCGCTTCTCCTCATTTTTGATTTCTTACTAATTCTGTGCCTTAACCTGTTCAAATTTTTCAAGCACTTCCTGTTCCGGTCCTCCGGTTACAAGGCTGACAACAACAATAACTGCTACAGCTACGATAAATGCCGGAAGCAGTTCATAGATTGCAAATACGCCGCCAAGCTTTGCGATGACATATTTCCACAGGAAAATCATGACACCGCCGGATACCATACCCGCAAGAACACCGTAACGGTTCGCACCCTTCCAGAATAAAGATACCAGTACAACCGGTCCGAAGGTTGCGCCGAAGCCTGCCCATGCAAAAGATACAATATCAAATACAGAGCTGTCCGGGTTGCTTGCCATAAATACACCGATAACGGCAATCACAACAACGGTGATTCGTGCCACTACGATGGACATTTTCTCGGTAATCTTAATGTGAAAACAATCTTTTACGAGGTTTTGTGATACTGCGGAAGCCGCCGCCAAAAGCTGTGAATCTGCCGTAGACATTGTTGCCGCGAGCATACCGGCAAGAATCAGTCCGCCGATAATCGCCGGAATCGCACCGTATGTACTCAATAAATGTGCCACCCGTACAATAATCGTTTCAGAATTGCTGCCTGTCAGCACTTCAATTGCGCCTGCCTTTGACATGCTGTAACCTACAATACCGATAAATACACCAATTGTTAAAGAAATCACAACCCAGACGGTTGCCACACGTCTTGAAATCTTTAATTTATTTTCATCTTCAATTGCCATGAAGCGAAGCAGAATATGCGGCATACCAAAGTAGCCCAATCCCCACGCCATTGTAGAAGCAATACTTAAAAAGCTGTATTTTTCCGCAGATTGTGTTTCTACCGAATAGCTGTGGAAGAAATCCAGATAACCCGGAAGCTGCCTTGCATTATCTATTACCACATCTAATCCACCCGCAACATTGATACCGAATACCACTACAACCACCAGCGCGATTGTCATAACAATACTCTGAATCAAATCGGTTGTACTTGCTGCCAGAAATCCGCCCAATGCACAGTAGCCGACAATGACTGCTGCACTGATTACCATGGCTGCCATATAATTCACCCCAAACAGGCTGGAAAACAACTTACCACAAGCTGCAAAACCGGAAGCCGTATACGGAATGAAGAAGATAATAATCATCAGTGCCGCAATGCCTGTCAGGATTCCTTTCTTATCACCGAATCTTTTTGCAAAGAAATCCGGCACGGTAAATGCCTCATAGGCTTTGGAATACACACGGATTCTTCTGGCTACAATCAGCCAGTTGACATATGTACCGATTGCAAGCCCAATGGCTGTCCATGCTGCACTTGCAACACCGGAAAGATAGGCAACACCCGGAAGTCCCATTAACAGCCAGCTGCTCATGTCTGATGCTTCCGCACTCATCGCTGTTACAAACGGGCCTAATTTTCTGCCGCCCAGATAAAAATCATCGACGCTGTTATTCTGCTTCGAGCAGTAAAAACCAACACCTAACATTGCCGCAAGATATATAAGAATCGCGGCCATAATAATAATTTGTGACATAATTCTACCTCTTTTTTTCGATTTAAACCATAAAATTATAACACAAATTAAAATTTCAGTAAATAAATATTCGACAAATCAACAAAAAAGCTGCCGCTTTTCAATCTGTGTATCTGAATTTCCGACTGTGTTCTGTCCGGATTTCAGGTTTTGATTGATGAAAGCAGCAGCTTTTCTATTTTATTCTATTACTTTTTATGTATTATTCGTATAACGGATACTTGTCTGTTAATCCCTTAACCAGTTCCATAGCCTTTGCCTTATTTGCATCGACATCTTCTACAAGCATTGCGATTGCATCTGCTACAATATCCATATCCGCTTCATTAAAGCCTCTTGTTGTAACAGCTGCCGTACCCAGTCTGATACCGCTTGTTACAAACGGAGAAGCCGGGTCATTCGGAATCGTGTTCTTGTTACATGTGATGTTGGCTGCATCTAAGAGCTTTTCTACTTCCTTACCTGTAACTCCCTTACTGATTAAGTTTACAAGCATTAAGTGGTTGTCTGTACCGCCGGAAACGATGTCAAATCCTCTGTTCATTAATCCGTTGCAGAGTGCCTGTGCATTCTTTACAACATTTTCTGCATACGTCTTAAAGCTTGGGTCTAAGGCTTCCTTTAAGCAGACTGCCTTACCTGCGATAACATGCATCAGCGGACCGCCCTGAATACCAGGGAATACGCTCTTATTGAACTTGAACTTTTCAGCAGCTTCTGCTGAACTTAAAATCATACCGCCTCTTGGTCCGCGCAGTGTCTTATGGGTTGTTGTTGTAACAACGTCTGCATACGGAATCGGGCTTGGATGTGCACCGCCTGCTACAAGACCGGCGATGTGTGCCATATCTACCATTAAATATGCACCGACTTCATCACAGATTTCCCTAAACTTCTTGAAGTCAATAACCCTTGCATATGCACTTGCACCTGCAATAATCATCTTCGGCTTGCACTCTTTTGCGATTCTTAATACTTCATCATAGTCGATAAAGCCTTCTGCGGTTACACCGTAAGGTACGATGTGGAAATACTTACCTGAAATATTAACCGGTGAACCGTGTGATAAATGTCCGCCGCAGTCAAGACTCATTCCCATAACGGTATCTCCCGGCTCTACCATAGCAAAGAATGCTGCTAAGTTAGCCTGTGCACCAGAATGTGGCTGAACATTGGCATATTCACAGCCGAATAACTTCTTTGCCCTTTCTATTGCCAGTGTTTCTACTACGTCAACATACTCACAGCCGCCGTAATATCTCTTTCCCGGATATCCTTCTGCATACTTATTGGTAAGCGGACTACCCATTGCTGCCATAACTGCCTTACTTACGAGATTTTCTGATGCAATCAGCTCGATATGGCTTCTCTGTCTTGCGAGTTCGTCATCCATCGCTTTTGCAAGATCCGGATCAAAACTTGATACTTCATTGAATGAATACATGAATACAACCTCCATTTTTTTATCTTTATTCTTAGATTTTATAATTAAATCTTAAATAAGTCAATGGCTTCTGACAGATGACGTGCATTTGTTAATAAATCTTCTGCCGCCGTATTCAGTCCTTCCACTGCGCCGAGCTGTCTGTTGGCTGTTTCGGTTACTTCTTCGGAAGATGCTGCTGTTTCCTCGGATACTGCCGAAATACTCTGGATAGAATCAATTGTAACGGATTTTGCTTCGGCAATTGTATCAATACCGCCTGTAATCTCATTTAAGTTACTTAACAGTTCTTCAAACCTGCTCTGAATCTGTGCAAAAACCTTCTCTGCATTTTCAAGGGATTCGCCCTGTACTTCTACAACATCTTCGGCTTTCTTTGCAATCCTAACGGTATCATTGGTCTTGTCATTAATCGTACCGATGATTTTCTGAATCTCATTTGCTGAGTTTACGGACTGCTCTGCAAGCTTACGGATTTCAGAAGCTACAACTGCAAAACCACGTCCTGCCTCGCCGGCTCTTGCTGCTTCAATCGAAGCATTTAACGAAAGCAGATTGGTCTGTTCTGCAATCTCATTAATCGCATCAACAATTTTTGCAATCGCCTTGGACGATTCTTTTAACTGTGCAATTTCCTCAATAACCTGATGTGTAATCTCAACCGTTGAACCGGCATTAATCTTTAACTCACTAATTGAAGCCATGCCGCTTGCTACGATACCGGTTGTCACATCGGCAATCTTTGCAATCTTATCCGAATTATCAGATACGATATTAATCTTATCTGATAAAGCATCCATCTGTCTTAAACAATGCTCTGAATCTTCTGCCTGCTGGACAACGCCCTGTTCAATCGCTTCGATAGAAGCTGTAATATCCTGTGTTTCAGCTAACAGCTGTTTTGCACTGTCCGAAACGGTTGATACCGAAGTATCCACACGTTCCGATACTGTCTTTGTCTTTTCAATCAGCTGCTTTACATTATCAATCATGCCATTGGTACTTGCCGCGAGCCTTCCAAATTCATCTTTGCTTTTAACATCAATATGTACGGTTAAATCACCACCTGCTGCCAGTTCCAGCTTATCCATAATCTTTTTAATCGTCAGACTGAATGAATAAGCAAAATAGCCGCCGATTACCATCGCAATCAGGAATGCAATCACTACAATGGTAATGGTTACAATACGGATTTTCTGTGCCTGTGATACAATCACGCTCTGCGGAATCAATGCACATACGGTAAATCCATCGTCTGTCTTGGAGTAGATAAACAGCTGCTTTCTACCATTATATTTTACATAAGAGCTTCCGCTTACATCTTCACTGTCTGCAAGCTTTGTAAAAAATTCCTGATTCGTAAAATACTGCTGTCCATCCTGAATATCCATATAATTAGATACTACGATTTCACCGCCGTCCGGCGCAATCAGACCGATAATGCTCTTTGAACCCATATCAATATCTGAAAGCGGCTCCGTAACATAATCAACATCCAAGTCAAAGAACATATAACCAATTGCCTTTTTAGATGTTCCGAGCAGCTGCCTTGCAAAGCTTACAGAATAATCTGCCGCGCCGCCTGCCGCATCCAATACTTCACGGTTTGAAAACCATGTAGAACGCTTCTGGTCGATTGTCTTACCTTCTGCAGAATTTTTAATCTTGTCTATATATCCTGCACTGTCAGCATCTTTTATCGTTGCCGTGTATAAAGGCTTTCCGTAATTACCAAAAATGTAAATATTTGAAATTGCCTTATTCCCCAGTGCCGTAGAGGTTAAATTGGCACGCAGTGTTGCATAATTATTGCCCTCTGTAATCGGATCGCTGCCGTATACACCGGAATAGTATTCCTGCACCATGGAATTATTAACCATATCCGTTGCCGTTGCCTTTACATTCGTAAACATCAGGTTGTAGTAATCTGCCGTCTTGGTAATCGTCGACTGCGATGACTGTGTATAACTCTTTGTAATTGCTTTAGAAGCAGTTGTATAAGAAGCCACACCCAGAATAATAATCAATGCAATCGGTATGATAAATGCACCAATCAGCTTAAATTTAATGCTCGACATTATTTTAACAAGCAGTCTGCCCTGTGGAATCTCCGGTTTTTTGATCTTCTTTATGCCCTTCCTTTTATTCCCTGCATGAGCCGCTTCACTGTCCGGCTCTGCATCTTCCTGGGGTACATCTTCAAACATTATGCCGTCTGTGTCCATGGGTTCCGATTCCTCAACATTATCCGTTCCCACATATCCGGCTGTATCCGCAATTTCAGCTGTTTCTACTGTTTCTGCCTGCTCTGCTGAATCTGTTGTTTCTGCTGTTTCTGCTGTTTCTTCCTGCACTGCTGAATCTGCTGTTTCTGCTGTTTCTGCCTGCTCTGCTGAATCTGCTAAATCTGCTGAATCTGCTGTTTCCTGTATACCGTTATTATCAAGAGTATCATATTCTTCCACGGCTGCTTCTGATGACGGTACTGCCACAGACTCCCCTGCCGTATTCTCCCCCGGCAATTTATAATTGCCTTGTTGTGTTTCTTTACCACTCATTATAATACTCCTTTATTTTTCCTCCAATATTTTAACTGCACGATAATGTCTGCAATTTAGATGATATTATCATACATTATTTGTACGTTTTTTTCAACTCTTTCCTGTAAAAATTAACCATAACAAAAAGATATACAAAAGTGTTTTTGTGTATTTTCACAAAGTGTAAGCCCGCCGCAGGAAAAAATTACCCAAAAGCCGCCACCCGGATCATACGGACAGCGGCTTTTGCCAATTTTTTAAAATTATTTAAACTTCCTGTTCTTCTTCAATGGCAATCGATAATTCTTCAAGCTGCTTTGCATCGACCACATCCGGTGCGTTTGTCAGCAGGCAGGAAGCATCCTTTACCTTCGGGAAAGCAATTACGTCACGGATACTGTCACATTTTGCCATAAGCATAACAAGTCTGTCCAGACCATAAGCCAGTCCTGCGTGCGGCGGCACACCATACTTAAAAGCGTCTAAGAGGAAGCCGAACTTCTCATTTGCCACTTCATCAGACATGCCCAGTGCCTTAAACATTCTTGCCTGAACGTCTGCCTGATGGATTCTGACACTTCCGCCACCGATTTCCGTACCGTTTAAGACGATATCATATGCCTTTGCGCGGACTGCGCCCGGATTGGTTTCAAGCTGGTCAAGGTCTTCGTCCATTGGCATTGTAAACGGATGATGCATTGCCACGAAACGGTTTTCTTCATCAGACCACTCAAACTGCGGGAATTCCGTTACCCAGAGGAACTTGTATTCGTTCTTGTCTAACAGACCCATCTGACCTGCCAGTTCAACACGAAGTGCGCCTAAAACATTCCATACAATCTTGTTGCGGTCTGCGGCAAACAGCAGTAAATCACCTGCCTGACCATCCATAGCCGTAACGATTGCCTGCATTTCTTCATCTGTCATAAATTTTGCAAATGAAGACTTTAACGAACCATCTTCATGAATTGCAATGTAAGCAATACCCTTTGCGCCGTAACCCTTTGCAAAATCCACAAGTGCATCAATCTTCTTTCTCGGCATTGCACCCTGTCCCTTGGCATTGATGCCACGGACTGTTCCGCCGTTTTCAATGGCTGATGTAAATACGCCGAAGCCGCAGTTTTTCACAAGCTCCGTAATATTCTTTAATTCCATGCCGAATCTTAAATCCGGCTTATCAGAACCGAAACGATCCATTGCTTCCTGCCATGTCATACGCTGGATTGGCAGAGCCACATCAATGTCTAACACTTCCTTAAACAGATAAGCTAACAGACGTTCATTGACATCAATCACGTCATCTACGTCAACAAATGATAATTCCATATCAATCTGTGTAAATTCCGGCTGTCTGTCCGCTCTTAAATCTTCATCACGGAAACATCTTGCAATCTGCATATAACGGTCATAACCGGAGCACATTAACATCTGCTTGAATAACTGCGGTGACTGCGGCAGTGCGTAGAACTTACCCGGGTGAATACGGCTCGGTACAAGGTAATCTCTTGCGCCTTCCGGTGTACTCTTTGTAAGCATCGGTGTTTCGATTTCAAGAAAGCCTTCATTTGCAAGGAATGCTCTTGTGAGTGTCGCAACCTTACTGCGCATCATAATGTTCGACTGTAAATCCGGTCTTCTTAAATCCAGGCAGCGGTATTTTAATCGTAAATCTTCCTTTGTATTGATATTCTCCTCAATTGGGAACGGCGGTGTTTCAGATTCTGATAATACACGAATCTGTTCTGCAACCACTTCAATATCACCTGTCTTTAAATTCTCATTGACTGCGCCGGAACGCTTCTGTACCTTTCCGACTACTGCAATAACATATTCGTTACGGATACCGTATGCTTTCTTAAAGCCTTCGCTTCCGACCGTATTTTCATCAAATAAAATCTGTAAAATACCACTTCTGTCCCTTAAATCCACAAAAATGAGTGCGCCCAGATTTCTTCTGGTCTGTACCCAGCCCATTACGGTTACGGTTTCCCCGATATTTGCGGCAGAAACTTCTGTACATCTGTGTGTTCTTTTTAAGCCAACCATTGATTCAGCCATGTTGTAACTTCCTCCTAAACTCGCCTATTGCGGCTTTTCTTCATTCAATAAATCGTAAATATCCAGATTCTCAAGCCGGATTTTACTGTCCTCTATAAGCTTCAGCGTGGATTCTTCGTGAATCATGCGCTGAAATTCCAAAAACACGCGCATATCCATGTTTTTGATTTCTTCTATTATTATATCCACTGCGGTATCAATGTCAAATGCTTTTCGATACGGACGCTCAGAAATCAACGCCGCAAATTCATCGGTAAGCCGCAGTATTCTTGCGCCAAACGGAATTTCCTCCCCGCTTAAATTATTCGGATACCCGCTTCCGTCAAAACATTCGTGGTGATACAGCACCGTTTTCATAACCGTATCTGAAAAATCATACCGTTTCAGATATTCATATCCGATTTTGGAATGCATCCGCATATACTTCATTTCTTCAATGGATAACCCGTCACTGTTACGTCCATACAGGTATGGGGAGAGCTTTAATTTACCAACGTCGTGAATCATTCCCGCCAGCTTTAACTCATACGCTTCATCTTCGCTCATGCCCAGCCTTTTTGCAAGCGCATAAGTCAAATTTCCGACCAGTATCCCGTGAGAAATACCATCTTTGAAATCATTGATAATATTTTCTTCCAGTCCGCAGTCCTGCATATGTTCCTCCAGTCCATTCATTAAAAATTATTTTCACTGAAAAACTTTCGTTTCCGCTCAATCATTTCATCAATCCGCTGTATGTAATTCGTGACGTCCTTTACATTTTCAATCCGCTCAATGCGTCCTGCCTGTCCGCCTTCTGTTTCATTCTGAAAAACAATCTTTGTAGAAGCGCCTGCACCCATTGCGATAATTGTCTGCTTTTCTTCCATAATTAAAATGTTGTAAATACACTCAAGCCCCGGCTTGCTGTAACCCACATTTTCAAAGTTGCCCGCCATATTCTTCTGCCTATACATATAATATGGCTGATGTCCCATCTGGTGTGCATAATCTGCCGCCATGGATACGATTTCATCGCTGTTGTCCATTTGCAAATCCAGATATTTTTCGCGCCAGATATTTAATGCCGCCGCACGCTTAATCGCAAGCGAATGAACGGTCAGGCTTTCCGGTGCAAGTGCTTTTATTTTTTCAAGCGTATGCTGTACCATTTCTTTATTTTCGCCCGGCAGTCCAAGAATCATATCCATATTGATATTGTCAAGCCCGGCTTTTCCTGCCAGTGCAAATGCTTCTTCAATCTGCTCCACCGTATGTCTGCGCCCGATTAAATCCAGTGTCTGCTGGTTCATTGTCTGCGGATTAATGGAAATGCGGTCTACATGGTGTGCCTTTAATACACACAGCTTCTCATAGGTAATACTGTCCGGTCTGCCCGCTTCTACGGTCAATTCCCGGCACGCTGACAAATCAAACTGCCGCTCCAGCTCTGTCAGTAACATATCCAGCTGTCCTGCGCTTAACGTCGTCGGCGTTCCGCCGCCAAAATAAACCGTATCCAGTCTCCGTCCACGCATCGCTTCCGATACGTATTTCATTTCCTTTAATAAAGCTTCCAGATACGGTTGTACTTTACTTTGATATGCCGCCAGCGAATAAGATGTAAATGAGCAGTACAGACAGGTTGTCGGACAGAACGGAATCCCGATATACAGGCTGTATCCGTTCTTATAATCCATTTTTTCCAAAATGCTTTTCTCTGTCTGTGCAACCTGTAAGGCAAGCTGCGCCTTTTTCTCACTGACAAGGTGCTTTTTTGTAAATTCTTCCAAAATCTGCTCGCGGTCTGCACCTTTTTCCAACAGGGTATAGGCGATTTTACTTGGGCGCACACCCGTAAGATAGCCCCACGGCAGTGTCTTGTTTAACTGTGCAGATAACTTTGTATACAGTGTACATTTAAACGCTTCGTGGAGTTCTTTCTTGGAACGCCCGTCTTTTTCCGGTACTTCCGGTTCAATCACAATATCCTGTGCTGTGCGTGTCTGCTCTGCCTGCTCCTGATACTGCATGACCTCTGTCCGCGGATAAAAGGATTTAATAAGCACCACTGCATCATCATAAAAATCCATGTCGGATATTTTTATATATATCATGTTTCATTCCTAACTTACTGTTTGTTGCATTTTTATATCTTTAAAATTTTCACTGCAAAAACGGATTGTATTTCTTTTCATATGCCACACTCGTCGATTCTCCGTGTCCCGGAAAAACTTTTGTGTCATCCGGCAGGACAAGAATCTTTCCTTTAATGGAACGCACAATGGCACTCATGCTGCCGGTCGGAAAATCGGTTCTGCCGACAGATGCTGCAAACAGCGTATCTCCTGAAAACAAAATGCCCGCTTCTGCGATATAATAGCAGCTTCCGCCCGCAGTATGTCCCGGTGTGTGAAAGACTTCAATATCCAGTCCCGCAAGAGATAAATGCGCTCCGTCCTTATGGTACACATCTGCATCAAGCACCGTACTGCGCCCATAGTCCTGCGAAAGATTCATCTGCGGACTGTGCAACAGTTCTTTTTCATCTTCGGATACATACACCTGCACGTTATGTCTTTTGCGTACTTCCTCTGCCGCTAAAATATGGTCGTAATGTCCGTGTGTTAAAAGGACTGCACAAAGCTTACAGCCGGATGCCGCAATCATTTCATCAATCCTGTCCGGCAAATCCGGCGCATCAATTAATATACATTCTTTGGTTTCCTGATTGCAAAGCAGGTAACAGTTCGTCCCCACATCTCCCAGCACCCTGAAATCCAGTTCAATCTTACCCATGTATAATATACTCCTTCCAGCAGTCCTCATACCGCCAACACCACGTAAAATTGTAATGCATGCATTACAATTTTGCTATTTGAAAAATCTTTGATATAAGGATTTTTCAAATTCCGAAAAGCTTTAGCACCGCCATTTCACCGCAGTATTGCTCTGCAATACTGCTATGTTCAAAAGCTCTCATATATGGCTTTTGAACATTTAGCCGGTGGCTCTCATGATATCCGTCACGCCTTCGATTTTCCTTAACTTATCAACCAGACGGTTTAATTCTTCTTTTCCGTGGATATCAAATCCCATGTTAATCGTTGCCAGTCCTTTTTTATTGACACGGCTGTTCATAAACATCACATCAATATTTGCTTCCGTAAATACACGGGAAATATCAATAATTAGTCCTGTTCTGTTATTGGCAAAAATGTTAATCTCTGCACCGTATTTTTCTTCCTTAGAACCTGTAGACTCCCATTCTGCTTCAATCAGTCTTGCACGCTCGCTGTCCGGAAAGTTCAAAATATTGATACAGTCTGTCCGGTGAATGGAAATACCTCTGCCTCTTGTGACAAAACCGACGATTTCATCACCCGGAACCGGATTACAGCACTTTGAAAAACGAACCGCGACATCATGGATGCCTTTGACAACAATACCACCCTTATTCTTTTTGGACGTTTCCTTATTGGCTTTGGCTTCATTCTGGACGATTTCTTCCAGCACCTGTGTATCGGTAATTTCTGCCTTCTTGCGCTTTTCGTATTCTTCGGACAGTTTGTTGATAACCTGTCCTTCTTTTAATCCGCCGTGTCCGACAGATGCCAGCATGGACTCCCAGTCCTTAAAGCCATATTTGCGCAGCGCTTTTTCGATAATCTCCGGCTTTGTAAGTTCTGATAATACAATACCCTTCGTCTTGCAGTATGTTGACAGCATTTCTTTTCCTTTTAAAATGTTGTCTTCTTTTAATTCCTGCTTAAACCACTGGTTAATTTTATTGCGTGCCTGTGTACTTTTGACAATGCTTAACCAGTCACGGCTCGGTCCTTTGGAATTCTGTGATGTAATAATCTCAATCCGGTCACCACTCTTAATCTGATAATCAATATTGACAAGCTTTCCATTGACTCTTGCACCGACCATCTTATTACCGACAGCACTGTGGATACTGTATGCAAAATCGATCGGACAGGAACCTGCCGGAAGATTTTTGACATCACCGGATGGTGTAAAGCAGTACACACTGTCTGAAAACAGATTGAGGTCATTTTTAATAGACGATAAAAATTCCTTGTTATCGGACATTTCCTTCTGCCATTCCAGAATCTGGCGCAGCCAGCTCAACTTTGCTTCTTCGGATTCGTTGCCCGTTTCTCCGCTCCTGCCTTCCTTATATTTCCAGTGTGCCGCAATACCGTATTCAGCAGTACGGTGCATTTCATAAGTACGAATCTGAATTTCAAACGGCTGCCCGTTTGATGCAATCAGTGTGGTATGCAGGGACTGATACATATTCGGCTTCGGCATGGCAATATAATCCTTGAAACGTCCCGGAATCGGCTTGTACATTTCATGAATAACACCGAGTGCCGCATAACAGTCTTTCACGGTATCTACAATAATACGTACGGCAAAAATATCGTAAATCTGGTCGAGTGTCTTATTCTGATTGACCATTTTTCTATAAATGGAGAAGAAATGCTTGACACGTCCGTTAATCTCTGCTTCTATGCCCGCATTGCTGATGTGCATGCCGACTTCTTTGATAATGCTGTCGATAAATGCTTCTCTGCCTGCTTTATTTAAGTTAATCTTTTCAACCAGATCCTGATAAACATCCGGCATCAGATACTGCATGGATAAATCATCCAGTTCCACTTTAATCTTGGAAATACCAAGACGATGTGCAATCGGTGCATAGATTTCCATCGTTTCACGCGATTTTTCAATCTGCTTTGCCGGTGTCTGATACTGCATCGTCCGCATATTATGCAGGCGGTCCGCCAGTTTAATCAGGATAACACGGATATCCTTTGCCATGGCAAGAAACATTTTTCTTAAATTTTCTGCCTGCACTTCAATCTTATCATGCTGGTAATTTAACTGGGTCAGCTTCGTAACACCATCAACCAGCAGTGCCACTTCCGCACCGAATTCTCTCGTAACGTCTTCACTCGTCATCACAGTATCTTCTACCACGTCATGCAAAAGTCCCGCAATAATTGTTTCTTTATCAAGTTCCAGCTCTGCAAGGATAATTGCCACGCACAGCGGATGGATAATATACGGCTCACCTGATTTACGTTTCTGTCCTTCATGGGCGTCCCTTGCTATCTTATAAGCCCGTTCAATGTCGGATAAATCCGATGACGGGTGGTATTTACGGATTTCCTGTATCAAATCCTCATATAACACTTCAGGGCTGGTAAAATCCGCAGGTGTCGCAACCTGCTTCTCCAATCTGTCTGATTTCTGATTTGCCTCGTTTACTCGTACTATTTCTTCTGGCATACGCTACCTCCGCGTTCACTGTATAGGAAAAATTATTACCATTATATATTCTGATACAAAAAAATACAACCCCTATACGGAAGCATAAGTTTTTTCCATAAACTCTTTTGTAGCCGCCGCATTTTCCGGAACGGTATTTTCAAGCGTACAGTGTACATACGGCTTATGCTCTTTAATCTTCTTTAAAAGGAGCGGATAGTTCAGGCTTCCGGTTCCTGCTGCAATCGACTTTAACTCATTACCTTCGACCACATAATCCTTGCAGTGTACGACTGCAATTTCATCACCAAGCAGTTCAAATGCCTGATTGATAATCTCATCCTGTCTGTCAATGTTATCCACGCAGAGCAGATTTACCGGGTCAAAGATAATCTGGAGATTTGGAGAATCAATCGCATCTAAAACCTTTCTTGCGCGTTCCACGGTACATACAATGTGCTTCCATACCGGTTCAATGGCGATAATCACACCGAACTGCTCTGCGCACTTTACAATTGGTCTTAAATTTTCAATAAAGGTCTGTAACGCTTCTTCTGTATGGTTTGCAGGCTCGTACTTGTATTCGGTATTAACCGCGCCTGTTTCTGTTCCAACCACACCGCAGCCTAAAATGCTTGCAAAACGAATCGATGCAATATATTTATCCACGATTTTTTTGTGCTGTTCCGGGTCCGGGTTGCAAAGATTCAGATAACAGCCAAGGACTGCCACATCCACATCATTTTTTCTGCAGATTTCTTTCATATACATCGCAAGTCCCGGTGTCATCGTTTCGATTTCCGGCTTAAATTCCTTGATAGACTTTGCCAGCGCAATGTGCATACAGTGAAATCCCATATTGTGGATATTTGCCACCATTTCATCCAGCGGTGCATATTTTGTATCATGTGCTCTAATACCTAATCTCATAGCTTATTCTCCATTCTGACATCATTTTTCTTTTATTTTACTACGCAATGCCCGCTTTCGTCAAATCACCATCTCATATCATTTTCAGACAGTGCTTTATAATAAGTAATTAAAGGTATAAAACTCTGTGCAAAGCCTTTAGTACTGGAACCTGCACCAATAATGGCATCTTCTTCCTCACGTTTTTGTCCGTTGATAGTCGACGGTTTTTCATAAATGGCTCGTTTAAAGGTTTCAAGTCCCGGCGCAAGGTATTTTTTATCCCCGGTTAATTCATAAGCAATCGCAAGTGATTCCAACAGCAGTGTATTGTTGCCAAGACGTGCAAGACTTGGCAATTCCTTATAATAAAACAGTCCGTTATCCATCAGGCAGTTCTCTATTAAATCATCCACCGCACGGATAAGCATTTCTTTGATGTCTTCCTGCGGAAATTCCCGGTAATAGCGCATAACACTTCCAACCGCAACGGAAATCATAAAGCCCACACGGATTGCAGTGTTATCCGTATACGGCGCCAGCCAGCTTCCGTACTCATCTTCCCACACTTCAAAGCTGTGAATAATCCAGTCACATTTTTCCACCCATTTTTTGTCGTGAGTTTCTATATAAAGTGCTGTCAGCGTACGCAGCGCCCAGCCGGTTTCTCTTGCATTGGCTTCCCCTGCATGGGCATACATCGGTGTATCCAAAAGACGCAATACATTTTCACCGATACCAATGGCACTTGCCAGTCCCCGCTCATCTCCGGAAAAATGATAATAATCTAACAAGCCTTCCACCCACTCATGCGAACATACCATTACGCCGTTGGCACAATGCCCTGCCGTATGCTCCCACTGTCCGCCGATGCGCAATGGATTTTTGCTGTAATGGCAGATATCAACGTCCATCCAGTGTTTTGCCGTCACTAAAAGATAATCAAGATATCTTCTGACCCCGGTACGTGCATACTGTAATGCGCAGGAATGCGGAAAGTCGTATTCATTATTTGACCACACAACTCTGCCGTTACCCCTGCCCTGCATGGTGTAACCGGAATCCCACGTATCACCCCAGTTTAACATTCCATAACAGCGTGCATGGGCATCCGCTTTTCCCATTAATGCAATTTCCACATCATTATTGAGCTTTTCCGGGAAAACATCTAACATAACACCTGCTTCCTTAAAAATGCGAGGTGCAATGCATGGTCTGTCCGGCATCTGATAAATTAAACTCCGGTTATCCAGCTCCCAGACAGGTTCTTCCGGTGCATGAAAATGCATTAAGAACTGCTGTTCTCTTGCCATACCCGGCTGCATCACAACATTTCCCACACCTTCCGGCACAAGCATCACACTGATTCCGTTTTTATCGGCACGCACCGCCTTCGGGTAATTCTGCTGTGCCTGATAAACGGTAATACAAAGTCCGTCCTTCTCATCGGTGCGGTCTGCCATAAAGGTTCCGTATAATACTTCTGCAAAATGCTCATTTGCCTCTTTTAACAAATATTTTGCATCAATCACTTTATTGACCGGCTCACCGTCTTTTCCAATAAAGAAATCCGTTTTATAGTTAGAACTTCCAACCAGTGTCCGCACAGTTTCCGGCGGTGTCTTTTTTTCAATAGCTTCCAGTTCCAATATGCCCCTTGTATGAAAAAGAGGACCTTCATTTGCCGAATTGTCTGTCAGCGTATCCCCACAGCCTGTCGAATCCGTTTCCGCATCAAAATTCATCGGAACCAGTGTGTCCGACACGGCTTCTTTACCGGCCTTATAATGAAATACCAGCGACTTTACCGCAAGCGGCTCATCTGTCGTATTAATAATCCGATACGATACCTCTGTCCACGGTTTGCCCGCATATGCCGTAAGCCGCAGCTCAAATCGGATGTTTTTTGCGCCACCCGTACCGCCATTGGCTGTATCGTCTGCCCGGCTGCATAGACTGCTTCCTTCTGCCGATAAAATCACACAGACCGGACCTGCTTCCACCACGCGCCATGTATCAATCTGCATATCATAGGTATCTCCGTTACCATCCTTTAAATACGGTCCTTCAAAATCTGCGGCTTTGTATATTTTTCTGCCGTCATCGAGTTCTTTAAAAATGCTGCCGCTGTGGTTGGCGACTTCATATTTTAAACACCCTGTATCTACCCGGAAGCCGTCTGCAACCTTTTCTACTGTTGCTGTCATTCCTTTTCCGGCCGTTTTATTTATGTTACTGTTGGTTCCGGCTTTTGCTTTAACATCAAATTGCAATACTGCTGCTTTATTTGCCGGTAAGTCCGCCAGAAAACGCAAAAACAGGTAGCGGATACTCCCATCATCGTAACGTGCTGTCACCTTTGGCTGGATTAACACCGGACTGCCGTTCTGCAAAACCGCCATATCCTCTGTTTTCGTATATGCTCCTTTTTTGAACGGAATTGTCACACTGACCGGTTCCTCGATTCTTGAATATTTATATAACTTCTCACAATAAATTTCTATCATAATTTTCCTCCAATCTTTATGCAAGCACAGCTCTTTTTTCCACTTTTTACAGGCTTATTCGCCGTGCAGTGGGAAAGCTTCGCTTTCCCACTGTCGGGCATTCGCCCTATCGTATGAAACCGTCTAAAAGAGCTTTGTGCAAGCACAGCTCTTTTTTCCGCTTTCATACGGCACTGCTCATTGCTTACGCACATTATAACATATTTTCTGTATGTTTCTACTGAATCGGCGGTTGGCTTTGGGGAAACTACAGATTTTTTATTCAAGAATGTGGTCTTATTTGCTGCAATAAATTTACACTGGTGATTTTGTGCTTTTTCTGATATACTAATGTGATAATGTTGGGCGAAAACCCACAACTGTAACGCCCGCACGGATTTTTACCGCTGCTTCGCGACAAACCGCTCAATATAAGGCAGGCGGCACCGAAATGCCTGCGGAAATGGGGATTAATATGAACTACGCTGAAATTAAATACTGTGATATTGCCAACGGACCGGGAGTGCGCACTTCTTTGTTTGTAAGCGGCTGTACACACCACTGTCCGGGATGTTTTAATGAAATCGCATGGGATTTTGAATACGGAAAGCCGTTTACGCAGGAAACCATCGATGCTATACTGGCTTCATTAGAACCCGGTTATATTGCCGGGCTGACACTGCTTGGGGGCGAACCGTTTGAATATGCCAACCAGCAGGGGCTTCTTCCGCTGTTACAGCAGACCAAAAGCCGCTTTCCGCAAAAAAATATCTGGTGTTTTACCGGATACCTTTTTGACAAAGACATCTGTGGACAGATGTGTGAAAAATGGGATGTCACCCGCGAAATGCTTTCCTATATTGATGTCCTTGTGGACGGAAAATTTATGCAGGAACTCAAAAGCCTGAATTTAAAATTTAAGGGTTCTTCCAACCAGCGCACAATTCTAGTACAGGAATCTCTTGCCAAGGGAAGTCCCGTTTTGCTTTTCTAATAAAAAAATAACGAATGGAGATTATCTTATGAACACAATTGTAAAATTAAAAAAACTGACACCAAATGCCATTATTCCGACTTACGGTACTGCCCAGTCTGCCGGTGCAGACCTTTATTCCGGCATGGAACAGCCTATAACAATTGAACCGGGAAAAACTGAATTTATCCACACCGGTATCGCCATTGCCATTCCGGAAGGACTGGTCGGTCTGGTGTATGCACGAAGCGGCATGGCATGTAAAAAAGGCATTGCCCCTGCCAACAAGGTCGGTGTCATTGATGCCGATTACCGCGGTGAAATCATGGTTGCACTCTATAACCACGGAAATGAAGCTGTTACCGTTGAACCGGGCGACCGCATTGCACAGCTTGTACTGACACCATTTATTACCGCCGCTTTTGACGAAGCCGATTCTTTAGACGAAACAGACCGTGGAAACGGCGGTTTTGGTTCTACCGGAACAAAATAGATGCAACGAAACTGCTTTGAAATGAGGTTCTATGTATTTTGAAAATATTCCTGTTTTTAGCGAATTGAATTTATTTTCTATTTTATTGAGAATTGCGCTTGCCCTGATTTTAGGCGGTGCACTGGGAATTGAACGCGAGCAGAAACAACACCCCGCCGGATTTCGTACTTATGCGATTGTGTGTCTGGGTGCAACTCTTGCCTGTATCACCAATCTTTATATGTGTGAACGGCTTGGCGGCACAGACCCTGCCCGGATTCCGGCACAGGTTATCAGCGGTATCGGCTTCCTCGGCGCTGGAACGATTCTTGTCACGCGCAACAATCATGTCCGCGGTCTGACCACTGCCGCAGGGCTTTGGTGCTGTGCCACGATTGGCATTGCCGTAGGCTCCGGCTTTTACTGCGGTGCTGTTTTATGTACGGTTATGATTATATTTTCCCTGCGTATTTTGTCGCGCGTTGACAAACGGCTGATGCGTTTTAACAAGTACATCTCCATTTATGCAGAATATCAGGATTCTTCCTTTATCAAGAACCTGATTGAATACTGCAACCTGCATAATTACGAATTACATAATCTGGAAATTTATCCGACCCATGAGCAGCGTTCCGGTTTTGCCACATTTTATGTGCGTGTACAGAATCCCATTATGCGCCAAACTGTTTTAACGGATATCCGCGGTCTTTCTAATTCACTGATCATCGAAGAAATCCGTTGAATTATCCGGATATCGGATATCTTCCGGTTTGGGCTGCCTGCCTTTACGGATTCACAGATTGTACTTATCAAAATTTCAGCTTACCAAAAAAGAGATTTACGAAGCCGGTCATTATTAAACCGTTTCCTCGTAAATCTCTTTTATTTTATAATATAAATTTCAGACTTTTATTTTGGACTGTATCCGTCCATGCTGCGTGCCGGTGTACTATTTATGTGGCTATTCGTATACGGCACTGTTCATCACAACGTCCTGTGCCTTCTGTAAGAGCATGGCACGTACAATCTTATCTTTTCCATACTTTTCAACAAAACTGTCTTTATTGGTAAAGCCCATCTTATCCGCAAAGCTTTCCAAATCGCCCTTGTATTCATAATCTGTAATACTTAAATCTTCCTGTTCAATAATAGACTGGAAAATCAAATCCTGTGCTACGGCACGCTTTACGTATTCCTCAAATGAAATACCAAAAGACTTCTGGCAATACTCATCATTTGATAAGCCCTGCATCAGTGCATAGAACTTAATGGATGTTTCTAATTCTGACTGCTTGCTTGACAGATATGCTTCCGGATAACCTGTAATTTCACAGTTTTCCTGAAGCTTTGTAAGAACTGCTTCTTTCTTGGCATCTTCAATCTGTTCGTCAATCGTTTCCTGAATATCATCTTTGATAGACTGTCTGTATTCTGCTACCGTATTGCATGAAAAATATTCCTGTACATACGCATCGGTAATCATCGGTACATTGGGCTGTTCAACCTTTTTCATTGTAATATTGTATACAATGCGGCTGCCCGCATATTCCGGTGCATCTTCAAAATCTTCCGGCACGGTTAAAATTACAACCTTTGTCTGACCTGCCGACATGCCGTATAATGCATCAATAAATCCGTCAATGACAAATGTATCTGTTCCTAAAATCAGCGAGTAATCTTCGTTACTGAAGCCTGAAACTTCTTCACCGCCGATTGTTCCGGTAAAGTCTACCGTTACCTGATCCTTATCCCTTGCTTCTCTTGAAACCTCATCATAAGTCGTATTGGATGTCAGGTCGTTCTGAACTTTTTTTTCAATCAGTTCATTCTCAATTGCCTGTTCGTCTACCGATACGGTAATCCCTTTATACTGTCCTAATTTGACATAGTCGCTTGCTTTTGCTTCAAAATTCACTTTAATCTTAGTGTTACAAGCCACAGCTGTCACCATCAGTGCCGCTGTCATCACAGCTACACCTGCTCTTTTTAATAATCCTGTTTTTTTCATTCCTGTTCTACCGCCACCAGACGGTCCTCCCATCATGTAATTTATGCTGCTGACGGTAAATCCCATCAATATCATTTATGTTTATACCACATTTCTTATAAAATTCATAGGTATTGCACACAATTTTCACACATATTACACATTTTTTATATTACAAATGCCCCCGTATACACGAGGGCATTTTATCAGCTTTGCCGATTAAATTATGCTAACTTAGACTTTGCAAGTTCTGCAAGCTTTGCAAAACCTTCTGCATCGTTGATTGCCATTTCTGACAATACCTTTCTGTTTAAGTCGATGTTTGCAAGCTTTAAACCATACATGAACTTGCTGTATGATAAACCATTCATTCTTGCAGCAGCATTGATTCTGGCAATCCATAACTGTCTGAACTGTCTCTTCTTCTGCTTTCTGCCCTTGTATGATTCTGTTAACGCTCTCATTACAGACTGCTTTGCAACTCTGTACTGCTTAGAACGTGCTCCTCTATATCCTTTAGCGAGCTTTAATACTCTGTTATGTTTCTTCTTTGCGTTCATACCGCCTTTAATTCTTGCCATTTTCTATATTCCTCCTTAAAATTCACACAACCTCATATTAGAGATAAGGCATAATCTTCTTCATTGTCTTTACATTTGTTGCATCTGTCATAGCTGCATGTCTTAAATTTCTCTTTCTCTTTGTTGTCTTCTTTGTAAGAATATGGCTCTTGTAAGCTTTCATTCTCTTTAACTTTCCTGTTCCAGTCATTTTAAAACGCTTAGCGGCTGCTTTTTTTGTTTTTACCTTTGGCATAATAATCCTCCTAAATGTTCTCTATAATTTCAATTTATTTTAACGTTTTTCAGTTAAAAACATCATCATGCTCCGGCCCTCAAGTTTTGGAGCTTTTTCAACAACTGCAATATCACTTAACTTCTCAGCAAATTCTTCCAAAATGTGCTTGCTGCTGTCAATATGTGCCATCTCACGTCCACGGAAACGAAGTGTTACTTTAACCTTGTTGCCTTTTTCAATGAACTTTCTGGCTGCGTTATTCTTCGTATTCAAATCATTCACATCAATATTCGGTGATAATCTGACTTCCTTGATTTCAATTGTCTTCTGTTTTTTCTTTGCTTCTTTTTCTTTTCTTGCAAGCTCATATCTGTACTTTCCGTAATTTACAAGCTTACACACCGGTGGATTCGCTGATGGAGCAATCTTTACCAAATCTACATTGGCTTCCTTTGCCAGCTTCATTGCTTCCTTTGGTGGCATCACACCAAGCTGCTGTCCTTCTTCTCCAATAACACGAACCTCTCTGTCGCGGATTTGTTCGTTAATCATTAATTCACTAATAGTAGTGCACCTCCATAATTAGCATGATGTTGAAATAGCAAACAGGTCTATTCCTCATAAAAAAATAGAACGAATAACCAATTCCCGTTATCCGCTCTACTCTAATCCTAATATCTTGTATTCTCCACAAATCCAGTGAAAAATTATATCATTCATAAAATATAAACCCGAGTCGCCTGCTGCGCTAAGGTGAGAGTGGATACCCTGCTTCGTTTTACAACTGTTACAGTTTAACATCTTATCGTTTCTTTGTCAATAACCTTTTTGTATTTTCAACGGCATTTTTTTACATCAGCTCTGCAATGCCCGAAAGGCGCACATACTGGTCGGAAATTTTATACCATGTCGGAAAATCCACAACGCCGGTCTGCGGCAGATTAAAAATCCGCTGGAAGACCTTTACTGCCTCTGCCGTACGTTCTCCGTAAATACCGTCTGCAACCAGCACCGGAATGGCATTATAAAATTCTCCAATCAGATTTAACTGTTCCTGTATCTGTTTAACCTTCTGCCCTGATGAACCGATATCTAAATCCGCTCCCGGCCATGAAGACGGAATCCCGCTGATTTCTTCCGCCGTATTGATATAAATAGTATCCCCATAGTAATACTGCAAAATTTCAATCGCACTATAATTCTGGTCGCCTAAGTATTTACTGCCCCACTGGCTTAACCACTGTGGACAGCTGACTCTTTTTCCATCACAATACTGTGTTAATATCGGCTGTTTGACGTTCGGTCTTGACAGATACGTATCAAATATCTCATCTACCACCTGTGAAATATTCCCAAATACATTTCTGTCTGCAATCCATTTATGGTCATATGCCGTAGAGGACGTAATCGTAAAATTATACCCCTGATTGCGATACCACTCTGTATACACACGGTTTAACGTAAAGGACATTATGGCATGGATATTGGCTTCCAATGTCTGTCTTGGCCATGTTGAATAGATTTCACTGCTTGCCACATTTTTAATATAATCCCTGTAACGCACATAGTAATCCTGTGCTGTGGAATCGGCCGGCGTGCCGTCATGGACAACAACCATTTCCGGCACCACCACACGGCTTAATACAATTTCTCCCGGTTCTCCGACCGGCTTTATCTCACTTTCAGCAATTTTAGGCGGATATTCCGCAAATAACGTATGCGGTCCAATTACAATATTTTTCGGTGATTCCGACACCCGTCTTGGTTCCATCGGCATATTCTGCAGGCTTAATTCCCCTGAAAGCACATTGACAGCCGACACGCTGAATGCCTCATAACCCTCCGCCCTGACCGTCACGGTATATTCCGCATACGGCTGTTCAATCCCCGGTTCCATGCTGTACTCTAACGGCGGCGCAGCAAGCCCGACATCCTCTGTCAGTCCGCTGTTATCCGTGTCTAACACCTCCAGCACTGACTCCGGGTCTGCTGTATAAGAAACCTCCACCCTTGCATTTTGAACCGGCTGATTCGTATCCCTGTCAATAACACTAACACGCAGTGTTCCCCGGTCAACCGCATTGTCCGGCGTTTCAAGTGTGTGTACATACCCTACGTTCATTTCTATCTCCATTGGTAATTTTTGTATCAATATATGCAACGATTGGGAAAGTGATGAATAATATAACTGTGATAAGACTGTTATGGAGGCTTTATGTCTGAAATAACGATAGCACTTGACGCCGGACACGGCGGCAGCGACTCCGGCGCCGTTTATAAAAGCCGTAAAGAAAAAGACGATACACTGCGGCTGACCCGCGCTGTCGGACAAATTCTTGAAAACAGCGGTATCAATGTCTACTATGTACGCGAAGATGATGAGTATGAAACCCCATTTAAAAAGGCAACCGATGCCAATAATGCCGGTGCGGATTACTTTGTATCCATTCACCGCAATTCCTCAGAGCGCCCGAACCAGTACAACGGTGTGGAAACACTTGTATACAACGATTCCGGCATCAAAGCCGTGCTTGCGCGCAATATCAATGAGGAACTTGAAAAGGCAGGCTTTAAAAATCTCGGTGTAACCGAACGCCCGAATCTTGTCGTTTTAAAACGTACGAAAATGCCAGCCGTACTGATTGAAGCAGGTTTTATCAACGACGATGAAGATAACCGTATTTTTGATGAAAATTTCAATAAAATTGCACAGGCCATTGCCGATGGTATTTTAAAGACACTTTACGCACAGGACATCAATTTTAATGAAATCCCGGATTATGTACAAAATATGCCGGAACCGGAAGCCTTTAACGGCACATATCATGGGGATGCACAGGATACCACCCTGCCTCCAAGTCCTGCAACACGTCCTGGCATGAACGTTCCTTACCGGATGCAGAATCCAATGGAAGACAATGATCCCGAAAAACTCTACCGTGTCCAGGTCGGCTCTTTCCGCGATAAATCCAATGCAGAACGTATGCTCAACTCGCTTCTGATGGAAGGTTTTCCTGCATTTATGATTTATGAAGACGGGTTGTATAAAGTACAGGTGGGGGCTTTCCGATATCTTTCCAATGCAATCAAAATGGAACGCCGTCTCCGCTGCTTCCGCTACAGTACATTCATTGTATATAACTGATTTTATATTTCTGCATCACCGGCGTGCGCCGCTAGGCGCACCCCAAAAAAAGCAGTACGAAAAATAAACTTTCCGTACTGCTTTTACCTGATTATCTGATTTTTAACGAAACTGATACGTACATTCACCGGTAAATTCAACTGCCGCCTCATGTCCTTTCGCCTTTGCCGTCACTTTTCCTAAAGTACAGGACAGATAATTGTTCTGCTTTTCTACCGTCAGCGCCACCGTACCGGAAGGCTGGCTGCCGGTTTCATGGTATCTGACATTAAGGTTCACCTTAGATACCATATCCGTATTTTCACCGACTGCTGTCAGCTCGGAGCGCTCACTTTTTATACGGACTGCCGTCTGCTCATTCCATTTTTCAAGTCCCTGTGCTTCCAAAACAGCCTCGCAGAAGCCTGTGTCAAATGACGTTGACAGACGAACAAGATTTTTATCCTTATCTAGATAAACATATAGATTTACCTGTGTAAAATCTGAAAACAGTGTTTCTGCCTGCTGCTGTAAATCATATTTGGAATAACCGGTAAACGTTGCAAGCATCGTGGTATAAGAATTTAACTCTTTATCCGCATACACACGGTTTAAGAAGTCTTCCACACCCGCCATCCACGCTTCTTTTCCGACAGTTACGGTATATTTAACCGTTGAAAGCTGTGTGCCGTTGATTTCCAGCGTTTCTTTCCCTTCTTTTTCATAGGTACTCTGATTCAGCACCGTGCCTGCTGCCCCGTAAGCCTGCTCTGTCAGCTTATCGGCTACCTGCATATACTCCTGCATGGTATCCGCATCAACACTGTTTAATATCGTATGCAGTCTATTATAGTACGATTCGTACCCTGCTTCCTTTAAAAATTCTTTTAAATCCTTTTCGCCCACAGATACTTCTGCTTCCCGTTTCTTTTCACTGCCTTCTGCCGTTATATTTCCGTTTACCGTGCGTTTCGCGGCATCTAATTGCAGTTTGAATGTTCCTTTTGATAAGCCATGCTCTTTTAAATAATCTTTTCCGTCCAGTTCGGCTCTGGTAAATGTCACATTTCCCGTCAGCTGAGTCTGACCGGTCAGCAAATCCGATACTTCGGAAATCATGGTCTGCATGCCCTGCTTTGATTCTTCTCCCGCTGTCTGTAAAGCAGCCAATACCTGTGCCTTTGGGGAATATGCCGTTTCCAGATACGGATATGCAAATGCCGTACCTCCGCCAAGCACGATGACAATTGCCATCACAAGAATTGCTGCCAGTCCTTTTCTTTTCTTTTTATTATAGTTTGCCAAGAAAAACCTCCTATCTGCCGCACATTGCGGTCTCTGTCTGTTTACTTCTTTCTGCTGTATCTGACAAATTCGTAAATCATATCAAAATAAGTCTTTTCTTCGCTTGTTTCTTTGATTTCCCATTCAGAAAGCTTGTCCAGATTCGGGAAATACGTATCTGCATCGTATTTATAATCTACCTTTGTAATGTGTGCCGTATCACACAGCGGCAGAAACTGCTTGTAAATACTGCCCCCGCCGATGATATAAATATCCTCTGTCGGATACTTTGCCAGTTCTTCTTTTGTTTCTTCAAATGACCGGCATACGATTGTATTTTTCGGTGCAAAGCCCGGATTTTCAGACAATACAATATTGGTTCTGCCCGCCAGTGCCATTGCCCCCGGCAGACTCTCAAATGTCTTTCGTCCCATGACAATCACCTTGCCCGTCGTTTCCTCACGGAAAAACTTTTTATCCTCCGGGATATTGACCAGCTCTCTGCCAGCCTTCCCAATAGCCCAGTTCCTGTCTACTGCTGCAATTAAATTCATACTTCCTCTTTTCCGCAGGCATTCTAATGCCGGAGGATTCGCGGACTGAATTTATTCAGTCCTGCGATAAATCCAGAATTGTGACGCCTGCGGCACAATTCTGTTATGCGAAAATCTTTGATTTAAGGATTTTCGCATTTCTCCTTTTCCGAGCGACTTTGTCGCGAAGCAACTACTATTGAAGCTTCTGATACAGTGCTTTCGGCACATACGCTTCCACTTCAATTCCGTTTTCTGTGTATTCTTCTTTGATAAGCTGTCCCTGTGCGCGGATCTGCTGGATTTTTCCGGCATCGGCGTATGCAAAGGTCTGTACCAGATGCACACGGCTCTCCCGGATAATCTTTTCCAGAATCGCTTCAAAATCTGCAATGCCTCTTCCGGTACGTGCGGAAATATATGCCGTTTCATCTGCCTTAAAATCCCGTAAAATCGGCGCTTCCGTATCCCCATTTTCAAACTTATCACACTTGTTAAACAAGGTCACAACCGGCTTATCACCAACTTCAAGTTCCTTTAAGGTCTTGTATACGACATCCATCTGGATATCCCTGTCCGGTGAGGATGCATCCACCACATGCACAATTATATCCGCATACTTTGCTTCTTCGAGCGTACTCTTAAATGCCTCTATCAGATTATGCGGAAGCTTGCGGATAAATCCGACCGTATCGGTCAGCAGGATTTTTTCACCGTTTGGAAGATTCATTGCCCTTGTTGTCGGGTCAAGTGTTGCAAACAGCTTATCTTCCGAGAGGATTCCTGCATCAGTCATATAATTTAACAGTGTAGATTTTCCTGCATTGGTATATCCCACAATCGCCGCTACCGGAACTGCCGTACGGCTTCTGTTCTGTCTTGCAACCTCTCTGTGATTCTTGATTTCTTCTAAATCTTTAGAAAGGCGGCTGATTCTGTCACGGATAATTCGTCTGTCTGTTTCGAGCTTCTTTTCGCCCGGTCCTCTCGTACCGATACCGCCGCCCAGTCTTGAAAGGGTTGTTCCAAGTCCTGTCAGCCTGGTGGAGCGGTACTTTAACTGTGCTACCTCAACCTGTATCTTTCCTTCACTGGTCGTTGCACGCGAAGCAAAAATATCGAGAATGACCATGGTTCTGTCCATAACCTTTGTCCCCAGTGCATCTTCAAGATTCCTAAGTTGTGCCGGAGAAAGTTCATCGTCACAGATAATACCCGTTGCCCCTGTTTCTTCTATAAGACTGCGGACTTCCTCTAATTTTCCTTTTCCGATATAAGTTGCCGGATGGTACGCATCACGCGGCTGGATTACCTTCCCAACCGTTTCCGCACCTGCGGTCTTTGCAAGTGCTTTTAATTCTTCAAGTGAGCTTTCCATGTCTTCCTGATTGTCTAACTGTACACCAACCAGTAAAACACGTTCCTTCTGCTCCTCTGTATCATATCCCTGTGCCATTCATTCCTCTTTTCCGCAGGCATTTCAATGCCGGAGGAACCGCGGGCTGAATTTATTCAGTCCTGCGATAAAAAGATATTTGTGCTGCCTGCGGCACAAATATCTGTGTGAAGAATCTTTAATTTAAGGATTCTTCACACTTTCTCCTTTATTTTCCATTTGACATTTTTGTTGCAATATAATCACTCAGATAAGCTGAAACTTCCTTTTCTGTGCTCATGCCCATCACCGTATCCGTAACGGCAGCGGCTTCTTTCATCGTCCATGAAGCAATATTTTTTCTTGTTTCCAGTACTTTTGATGCCGTCACGCTGAATTCATCTAATCCGAATGCTAAAAGCAGCGGTATCATTGCCGGATTGCCTGCGGCTTCCCCGCACATGCCGACTTCAATATTTTCCCGTTTTGCGCACTCGATAATACGCTTCACAGAGCGCAGTACCGCCGGATGGAATGCCGAATACAGATAGGCAACATTTTCATTGCCCCGGTCAACCGCAATTGTATACTGCGTTAAATCATTCGTACCAATAGAGAAAAAGTCGGCTTCCTTTGCTAAAATGTCGGCAAGCATACACGCCGCCGGTGTTTCAATCATGACGCCTAACAAAATATCCTTATCATACGGAATTTCTTTACTGTCAAGTTCCCGCATGACATTCTGCAAAATTGTCCGCACGCTGCGCACTTCACTCACACCGGTAATTAACGGAAGCATAATGCGGATATTGCCGTAGGCACTTGCCCGCAGGATTGCCCGCAGCTGTGTTGTAAAGACGTCGATTCTGCCAAGGCAGAACCGGATGGCACGGTATCCTAAAAACGGATTGCTCTCCTTTGTCAGCCCCATGTACGGAATGTCCTTGTCTCCGCCAATATCCAGTGTACGGATTGTTAAAACCTTGTTCTTACAGATGACCGCTGCCCGCTTATAGACTTCAAACTGTTCTTCCTCTGTCGGCATGGAAACACCGTTCATAAATAAAAACTCCGTCCGAAACAGGCCGACACATTCTGCCCCGGATTCCATCGCCTTGACGGCATCCTCTGCATTTCCGATATTTGCGGCAAGGCACACTCGTTTTTCATCCTGTGTGACTGTATCTTTATTGATATATTTCTTTAGCTCCTGCACCTGTTCTTCATATAACTTGCGTTTTTTGCGATATATTTCTATCGTCTTTGGAATCGGCTGTACAAAGACTTCTCCGTATTCACCGTCTACAATCACCGTATCGCCGTTACCGATTTTTTCCAACGCATCTTTTACACTTAATACCGCAGGAATTTCAAGCGCTCTTGCAAGAATGGCCGTATGCGAGGTTTCCCCACCTTTTTCCGCCACGATTCCTGCCACATGCGCTGTATCCATAACCGCGGTAATGGACGGCTGGAGTTCCTTTGCAATAATAATCGTATTTTCCGGCAGATGTGTCAGGTCTACACTATGCACACCCAGTAAAATGCCCGCCAGACGGTCTTTTAAATCAATAATATCCGCAATGCGCTGTGCTACCGCCTCACTGCCCGAATTTTCAAAAATCTTAATATAGAGATTACACGTTTCTTCAACTGCCGCTTCCGCGCAGACCTTCTGCTCCTGTATCATCTGTAAAATGCCGTTGTCCATTTCCGCGTCATTAATCAGATAAATCTGGTTGTGCAGAATCAGTGCTGTCTTGTCCTTTTCGCCAAGCCGCTGTTTTAACTGCTCTATCATCTGCTGTGTTTCTTCAATAAACTGCGCCTTTGCCTTTTTATAACGTTCCTGCTCTGCCGCCGTATCTTCGATTTTTTTAACGGAAATTTCCATCTGCGGACTTTCTACAATCAAAGCCCGTCCCATTCCGATTCCTTTTGATGTACCTATTCCTCTAATCATATAAGCCCCCGTTTCCGCATTTTACGCTTAGCCGTTAAATACATATTTAATCATATTAATCAGTGTTTCGCTTGTATCCCTTGAATAGACGGTTTCACGTGCCAGTACCGGGTTGTCCGTAATAATATTGTCTACGCCCTTATTCGTCAGATTCTTAATAGAAGCTTGGTTGTTGACCGTCCACGCAAAAACCTGTTTACCGGACTGATGAATGGCATCCACCGTTCTTTTGGATAAGAACGAAGCATTCATGCTGAAAAAGTCGATATCCGGCATATTAAAATAATCCCCGTATGCCACCGACAAAATATATCCCGTCTGGATTTTTGTATCATAGTGCTTTGCATATTTTAATGCATAATAGTCAAATGATGTAATCACACATTTATCTTCCATATTATACTGATGAATTAATTCTATCACTTTTTCTGCCAGTTTTACACTGGAAGCCGTCGTTTTCAACTCAATATTAATGCGGATTTTTCCGTCCGTCAGTTGAAATACTTCCTCCAGTGTCGGCACCTGTTCTCCGGCATATTCTGCACTGTATGAACTACCTGCATCAAGCTGTTTAACTTCTTCCAGTGTCATTTCTGAAATTTTTCTGTCAACGCCTGTTGTTCTTGCCGCACTTGCATCATGCATAACAACCACTTCATCATCAGCGGTCAGCTGCACGTCCAGTTCAATGTAATCTGCCATATCATCCATGGCTCTTTTAAATGCTGCCAGCGTATTTTCCGGTGCCTCCGTAGATGCGCCGCGGTGTGCCGTAATGGTCGTTTCATGGAAAATGGCGATTTTATCAAACGGATTTTTATTAAATGAACCTACCACGTAAACTGCATTTAACACAACGGACAAAATCAGCACTCCGAAGTAGATGGTTCTGTTTAACCGGTAATAACGGTTTCTGATATAAATGACACTAAAATCTACCGGCTGCGTATTGTATTTATAATACATACGCGAAATCACCGTATAGGATACGGGAATGGCGATAAACACCAGAAACAATTTCGTCCCGCTCCGGATGGCACGCAGAACGGATAAATAAACCGCACTTCCCATATACGCCATTGCAAGCAGTTTCACGCCTGCAATCAGAACTGCTGAAATCAGCACATAAAAAATACCGATTATCACAAGCACACCCAGATTGTACATTACAAGTGAACCAAGTGTTCCCACAAAATGCTTTTTGACAATTGCAGCACTCTTTTTATAAGCCTGTCTGAAATCCACACCTTCCAGCATAAACACATGGAAAGAATAAATCCCGAAAATCATCACAGTATAAATAATCAGCGTACCTGCAATCAATGCACCTTTTACAAACCATGTGTTTCGCAGAATATACGTCTTAAACAGATTCACCGCAGTCTGGGAATAGAGTACATTTCCACAAATCGCCACGTTAATCGTAAGAATCATAATAAAATAAAACAGGGCGAGTGGAATATTTTTTATCTGAAACAGCGGACGGATATGCTTTAATGCCGTGAGTCCCGTTTCTATAATGGAAGCTGTACATTCCTGTCTTTTTAGCTCAAAACAGGTTGTTAAAAAAGACATTTCATAGCTGCAGTATAGTACAAACAGAACAATTAATAAAACCAGTGTCAGAATCACTGCCGGATTTGTAACCGCTTTTAAAATGTATTCATTTGTAAGATAACTGATTCCTGCAAAGCTAAACACCAGATTTAATACCAGTACCGCCAGCGGATAGACAATCGCCGTTGCTGCCAGCTTATATGTCAGTTCAAAAACAAATATGTGCTTTCCGCTGCGCGTCAGCAGACTCAAATCTTCCTTTGCCTTTTTTAACATTTTCTACAATCTCCGTTACTTTTGTTTCAAAAATGGCAAAAGCGCCTTTACCGATATGGCAACTGCGCTCTACCCAACGCCCTATGGGCGGTATTTTCCTTAATGTCTTATAATTCTGGATAAAATATCCATATTTTTAAAACTCTCACTGTTCTGGATATTCTGTATAAAATGTATCGTAAAATCAATGAGATAGGATATTGTAAGCACTGCCCCGAAAAAGCAGACAAATCTTTCGTCCAGTGCAAATACCAGATTTTCTACCAGCTGGTTGAAAATCCCAAAGATAAACAACGCAAGAAATCCCCAGCCCAGTGTACTCTGAAGGCATAGAATTCCTTTATAATTAATCTTTTTATGTGTATAATCCCACCACACTTCATCAAACAGCCGGAGCATCACCTGTGCTGTCAGATATTCAAAAATCGTGGCGGCAATGCAGCCCCAGATATACAGTGCCACATAATTGTGTTCAATCGGCTGGAATAAATGATATGCAATAAACACACCAAAGCCGTAAATGACACAAAACGGAAGCTTTGCAAATCCTCTATTTTCCCATCTGCCCAGCTGGATGCGGATTACAACACATTCCATTGCCCAGCCGCAGAAGCTGTAGATAAAAAACCACAATGCCAGCTGGCTCATATTCATGCCATGAAAAGTATAGCCTATCATAACCTTATTCTGTTCCCATAACCTTTCTTGATTTAATAAATGACCTTATCATTCTTACCGGTTCTGCCGTCAATAAACATTGTAATGTAAATGCGAAGATACATTACAAAAGAAAGCGTCATCGCTCCTGCACATACCAGCAGAAGCATTTTCTGATACCCGTCTGAAAGCTGTGGGAAGGCTACCATAATGAGCATAACTGCATACAGCAGGGCTGTACACACTTTCCCATACCACTTTGCACCATTGAGCCTGCGATGCACCGTCCTCCAGCTGATATAAGCAAATACGGTCGAAACCACTTCTTTCACAACCAGATAAATGACCAGAAGATACATGTACGGAACGCGGAACATCAGCGCCACAAGCATCGCAAGCTGCATCAGCTTATCCGCAACCGGGTCAATGACCTTTCCCAGATCCGTTATCATATTACATCTTCTTGCAATCTGCCCGTCTAAAAAATCGGTAATTCCCGATGCCAGCACTATCAATGTTGCAAGATAATAGTCGTGCGGTGTTTCTGCCGTAAAATAAACGTGCAGAAACAGCGGCACCATCAGTATTCTAAGGTAGCAAAGGATATTTGGAAGCTTGAATAAATCTTTTATTTCAAACTTAAATTTCACTCTGATCTGCCTCCGTTCATCTTAAAGAAGTCCTTCTAATGTCTTTCTGACTGCTTTGATGAAATCCTGTGTATTTAATGTCTTTGCATTGTCCAGTGTTGTAATCAGTGCAAGGTCTTTTGTCATTTCACCGTTTTCAACGGTTTTAATGCAGGCTTTTTCCAGCTTATCCGCAAATGCACACAATTCCGGAATGTTATCAAGTTCACCGCGTTTTCTTAACGCACCTGTCCATGCAAAAATGGTTGCAATCGGGTTGGTTGAAGTTTCTTCACCCTTTAAGTGCTTGTAGTAATGTCTCTGAACTGTTCCGTGTGCAGCTTCATATTCGTAGTATCCGTTTGGTGATACGAGTACGGATGTCATCATGGAAAGTGAACCGAACGCTGTTGCTACCATATCACTCATAACATCGCCGTCATAGTTCTTGCATGCCCAGATATAGCCGCCTTCTGAACGGATAACACGGGCTACTGCATCGTCAATCAGTGTATAGAAATACGTAATACCTGCTTCTTCAAATTTAGCTTTATAGTCGTTATCGTAAACTTCCTGGAAAATATCCTTAAAAGTATGGTCATATTTCTTGGAAATGGTATCCTTTGTCGCAAACCATAAATCCTGCTTTGTTTCCAGTGCAAAGTTAAAGCAGCTTCTTGCAAAGCTTTCAATAGAACCGTTTAAGTTGTGCATGCCCTGTAATACACCGGCACCCTTAAATTCATGAATCAGTTCTTTGGTCTGTGTACCGTCTTCTGCCGTAAATACCAGTTCTGCTTTTCCGGCACCCGGTACTTTCATTTCACTGGCCTTGTATACATCACCGTAAGCATGTCTTGCAATGGTAATCGGCTTCTTCCATGTCTTTACATATGGCTCAATGCCTTTTACGATAATCGGCGCACGGAAAACAGTTCCATCAAGCAGTGCACGGATTGTTCCATTCGGACTTTTATACATTTCTTTTAAGTCATATTCTTTAACACGTGCTGCATTCGGTGTAATGGTTGCACACTTGACTGCAACACCGTATTTCTTAGTTGCTTCAGCAGAATCGATTGTTACCTGGTCGTTGGTTTCGTTTCTGTGAACCAAACCTAAATCGTAGTATTCTGTATTCAAATCTACAAAAGGAGTCAGCAGTTCATCTTTGATTAACTGCCACAGAACTCTTGTCATTTCATCTCCGTCCATCTCTACTAACGGTGTTGTCATCTTTATCTTTTCCATGCACATTTTTCCTCTCTGTCTATATTTATTCAAATTTTCATTTTATTATAATGTATTTTCTATATTTTGTAAACCCTTGTTCTGCTGTCATATCCATTTGTCCTTCGTAGTGATTCTATGGCTGCATTTTCAATAATTTTACCGTATAAATCACATTCCGGCGGAAAAACTTTTATTATTAATTGTAATCGGCAAATTTGTTTGTTATAATCTTTAACGTGTATTTTAACTTCGCAGCAAAACAAGGAGGCAAATTCCTCTGCTCCTGCTTAGGGCAGTCGCATTTTGCTTCGCAAAACAAGGAGGAATGAATATGTGTGGATTTGCAGGGTTCACCGGGTATCTTGAAAACGGTGAAGAAGTTCTCACAAATATGATGAATAAAATTATTCACCGCGGTCCGGACAGTGCCGGACAGCATATTGACGGGAAAGCGTATATGGGCTTTCGACGTCTTTCTATTATCGACCTCGATAACGGCAGCCAGCCGATGTATAATGAAGATAGAAAAATTGTCATTACATTTAATGGCGAAATTTACAACCATCAGGATTTAAGAAAAGATTTAATCGAAAAGGGACATACCTTTGCCAATAATTCCGATACAGAAGTATTGATTCACGCTTATGAAGAATACGGCGAAGATATGCTTTCCAAGTTAAGAGGTATGTTTGCCTTTGTAATCTGGGACAGTGAAAAGGAAACGATTTTTGCGGCAAGGGATTTCTTTGGCATTAAGCCGTTTTACTATGCCGTTGTTGACGGAAATCTGGTGTATGCTTCTGAAATTAAAAGTATTCTGGAATATCCGGGCTACAAAAAAGCAGTCAATGAAACTGCACTGGAAAATTACCTGACTTTCCAGTATTCCGTACTGGAAGAAACATTTTTCAAGGGCATTTATAAGCTGATGCCGTCCCACTGCTTAACATTCCATAACGGTGAGTTAAACATTAAGCGTTACTGGGAACCTGTTTTTGAAGCAGATGAGTCCGTTTCTTTAGATGACTGGGTTGAGCGTATCGACAATGCAATGCACGATTCCGTGGAACACCACAAAATCAGTGATGTTGAGGTCGGCTCTTTCCTTTCAAGCGGTGTGGATTCCAGCTATGTTGCCGCAACTTTTAACGGGGATAAGACTTTCACGGTTGGCTTTGACTATGAAAAATATAATGAAATTGACTACGCAAAGGCACTTTCCGAAAAAATTAAAATTGACAATTATTCCAAGCTGGTTTCCAGTGAAGAATACTGGGCTGCGATTCCAAAAATCCAGTACCATATGGACGAGCCTTTGGCAGACCCGGCTGCGATTGCCCTCTACTTTGTAAGTCAGACGGCTTCTAAGCACGTAAAGGTTGCACTTTCCGGCGAAGGTGCCGATGAATTTTTCGGCGGCTATAATATTTACAGAGAACCGCATGACCTTGCAGGCTTCCAGAAACTTCCTTATGTTTTACGAAAAGGACTGGCTTCCTGTGCTTCTGCACTGCCGTTCCGTTTTAAGGGAAAGAATTTCCTGATTCGTGCAAGCAAACCGGTGGAAGAACGTTTTATCGGAAATGCGTTTATGTTTAACGAAAAGGAACGCAGCCGCGTTTTAAAAAATCCAACCGGAAAGTACAATCATACGGAGCTGACAAAACCGTTTTACGATAAGGTTAAAAATCAGGATGATGTCACAAAAATGCAGTACATTGATATTAACTTCTGGCTGATTGGCGATATTTTATTAAAAGCCGACAAGATGAGTATGGCACACTCCTTAGAGGTCCGTGTTCCATTCCTTGACAGGGAAGTTTTTGATGTTGCACGACATATCCCGACAAAGTATAAAGTCAATAAACAGAATACAAAGTATGCAATGCGTATGGCTGCGCACCGCTATCTGCCGGATATGGTCGCAGAAAAGAAAAAACTTGGCTTCCCGGTACCAATCCGTATCTGGCTGCGTGATGAAAAGTATTATAACGTAATTAAAAAAGCGTTCCACAGTGAAGCTGCCAACAAGTATTTTAATACCGATGTTTTAATGCAGTATCTTGATGAACATAAGGAGGGCAAAGCTGACAATTCAAGAAAGATCTGGACAGTTTATATGTTCCTTGTATGGTATGAAGAGTACTTTGTGAAGAGATAATAAAAAGACTATGTATTAAGAATTTAAACATTTTTAAGTGATGGGGTGGAAGCATAAAAAGCTTTGCCCCTTTTTGTTATCCCATTTGATTATCCGGGATATCCACGAAAAAGAGACAAAAGAAAATCCACCGTATGCACCTACGCTATACAGTGGATCTTCACTTTGTTATTCCATCCATTGGAATATCCTCCTTCTTCAATTAATATCTATTTAAAACTATTATCTCAAATAGTGAAATTTTATTTAAAAATTAACGTCCCATTGGATTGTACCTCTTTCATAAAATTCGTTCTTATGTTCTTACTTAGAATTAAATTAGCATCCCATCGGTCTGTACCTCTTTCATAAAATTCATATCAGATTAAAGTTAAAGACTTTTTATCCCATTGGATTGTACCCCTTTCGTAAATTTCGTTCTGGATTAAAATTAATGTCCCATTGGTCTATACCTCTTTCATTAGATTATTGGATTAAGTTTAAGTTTTTGGTGGTCCGTACCTCCTTTTCTTTTATTTTGTGTTCGTTTTCTTTTGTTGACTATATATTAACTCTCAAAACACGTTTTGTCAATAGAAAATCTGATAAAAAATAAAAATAATTTAAATTAACAGAAAATAAATGAAAATATAAAAAATATACAGAACTGAAACAGGGCAGTATGCGACTGGATTTTTTAGAACCTTGTCCTTATACTAAAGGATAGAAAAGGGAGGCAATAAAAAGATGAGCAGAAATGAGAGAGTCAGTTGTGAGAGCTGTACTTATTATATTTATGATGAAGACTATGAAAGTTATGTATGTGATAAAAATATGGATGAAGATGAATATATCCGTCTGATGACAGATCGTCATTTCCAGTGTCCGTTTTACAGAAATGGTGATGAATATGCAGTTGTCCGTAAGCAGATGTAGCATTCTGCTGATTGTATAGAAAAGAAATCTGTGGTATGATGAATACGAACATACATTCGTAAAGGCGGCATGAAGAAATGATAAAAAAAGAGAATGATTCTATTGTATATGAAAAGGTAATTCCGGCACATGGAGCAGAGTATGTATCATTTCCGGAGTCTATGAGACCGGAGATTGGCGATTATCTCAGATCGCAGGGGATTTCCCGGCTTTACAGTCACCAGGCGGAGATGTTCGTAAGGGCCGGTGAAGGAGAAAGCCTGGTCATCACGACAGCGACAGCAAGTGGCAAAACTTTGAGCTTTTTGCTGCCGGTATTGCAGAAGATTTTAGAGAATCCGCTGACGCGTGCGATTTTTATTTATCCGACGAAAGCACTTGCAAGTGATCAGTATCGGGTATTGGCTCCTGTACTGGAGTATTTTGGTGAGGGGCGTATATCGGCAGGGGTCTATGATGGAGATACGATGCCTGCAGAACGCAGCCGGGTCAGGAAGAGTGCGAATATTATCCTGACGAATCCTGAGATGCTGAATGCAGCTTTCTTGCCTAACCACAGTAAATATGGATTTGATTTTATATTTGCCAATCTGAAGTATATCGTGATTGATGAATTGCATAGCTACAGAGGAGCATTTGGCGGGCATCTTGCCAATATTTTCCGGAGAATGAAACGGATCTGCGGATATTATCATTCCGATCCACAATTTTTATGCAGTTCAGCGACGATTGCAAATCCGGTGGAGCTGGCAGAGAAGATCTGTGGAATAACCCCGGGGCTGATCGAGCGAGATGGCTCACCGGCACCGGAAAAGGTATACAAGATCCTGCAGCCACCGGAGATAAAAGGAGCGAATGATAAAGTATATGGAAGATATTCGGCTTCAAGTGTGGCGAAAGAGCTGATTCCGGAGCTTGTGGAAAAGGGAGAACAGTTTCTTGTATTTACACGTAGTCGAAGAGCGGTGGAAGTTATTTTAAAGGAATCGAGAGACCGGTTGGAGGACGCCGGATTTTTTGGAAAAAAGGGGCAGACGGACAAAATCGCCGGGTATCGTGGAGGTTATACTCCATTGGAGCGGCGTGAGATCGAGCGAAAGATGATGGCAGGAGAGCTGACAGGCCTGATCTGTACGAATGCACTGGAACTGGGAATTGATATTGGAAAACTGGATTGTACAGTGCTGGTAGGATATCCGGGGACAAGAGCTTCTTTCTGGCAGCAGACAGGACGGGCGGGAAGAAGTGGCAGGAGGTGTGTCAATTATCTGATTTTGGAGAATCAGCCGTTCGATCAGTATATTGCAATTTCACCTGACTGGCTTTTTGAAGGCAGAAGTGAAAATGCAATCGTAGATCCGGACAATCTGCTGATCGAGCTTGCACATATACGTGCGGCAGCAGCGGAGATGCCACTGTCTCTGGATGATGTTGCGTTGTTCCCGGATTTGGGAGAGATCATCCCGGTTCTTTTAAATGCACAGGAACTGAAAAGTCTGGCGGGACGTTTTTCATGGGCAGGGCCGGCATTCCCTGCCGGAGATTACAGTCTCAGGAATATGGACAGGACGAGATACAAGCTGATCGTATATCCAAGTATGGAGCATCTGAGAAATGTGCAGGAGAAAAGGAAAGGCTCTCTTTTTAACGGAAAGGAAATTACTGAGATGGACGAGTCGCAGGCTTTTCATGAGCTGCACCCGGGAGCGGTGTATCTGCATGACGGTGAGCAGTATGAGGTGCTGAAGCTGGATCTGGTTTCAAGAACTGCACTGGCAGTACCATTTTATGGAAATTATTATACAGTTCCATCCGGCACAGAGGATACAAGAATTTTGCAGACCTTCCAAAAAGAAACTTTTAAAAGAATAAAGAAATGTTTTGGTGACATAAATGTAAATGAAGTGATTTCGATGTATAAGAAACTTCAGTTTCATAATCATCAGAATCTGGGCCATGTGTCGCTGACGAGGCCATTACAGAAAGATTACGATACAGAGAGTACCTGGATTGAAATCCCGGAGAATATTGTGGATACATACCAGAGGCTCCTTGTGCCAGATCAAAGAGGAGAACTTGTTCTGAATAATCATTTTGAGGGAATTTCCTATGCAATCAAGAATGCAGCTATGATGGTGACAATGACAGAAAAAGATGACATCGGAGTGATTCTTTCAAATAATGCGTTGATTCCCGGAGCAGAAAGAGGACGAAAGGTATCCTTATTTATTTATGATAAGTATGAAGGCGGTCTTGGTTATGCTGAGAAAATTTATGATCTGATGGAACAGATCATTTATCAGGCAATCGAGCAGGTTGAACATTGTCCGTGTAAGGACGGATGTCCGGTCTGCGTAGGAAATTATACACTGGATAAAAAGACAGTGCTGTGGGGGCTGAAGAATTTTATAGAAGAGAGTGAATCTCCGGTATCTATATCAAAGCAGTCAGAATTGTCAGAGATGAACAGACCGGGAATAAAGAAAGAATATTCATTTGAAATGCTGGAAGAAAAATGGGATGAGTTCTGTGAGAAGTTAAAAAGGAGCGGAGAATCGGGAGCTGTGTTTTTAAGTATGGTAAAGAAAGTCGAAGTAAAAGAGGAGCGTCTGATCCTGCAGGTTGAAAATTCATTTTATGAAGGGTGGCTGCAGGAATGGGAGAATCTGCGGGAAGTAGAGCGTCTGCTCCGTTCGTATGCGATCTGTCCGGCAGATATGAAGCTGGAGATTCAGTCAGAGACAGACTGGGAGCGGGTGAAAAAGATCCGTGGAAAATTAAATCGAAGGTATGGAAAAGATGAAATTTGAAGAAGAATGGAGTTTCCTGAATCCCTATCAGATGACAGCAGTTCTTGATGAGAGTCCGGCATGTGTTGTGAATGCAAATGTCGGAAGCGGAAAGACAACTGTTCTGATCGCAAAGATACTGTATTTATATCAGGTGAAGCAGATACAGCCGGAAGAAATGATTGTTCTGACTTTTACGAATAAAGCAGCAGATGAGATAAAAGAACGACTCATAGCAAAAGAAAAGTTTTTAAAAAAAGAAAAAAATGACGAAGAACCAAGGCTGGATGGATTTGGTACATTTCATAGTGTAGCTCTATGGATGCTGAGAGAAAAGCTGGAAGTTGAAAAAGCTGGATGGAGAAAAGATTTTACTGTCATGGCACCGGATGAAGAAGAAGATCTTGCATTAACTCTGACCGCAGAATATGGATTGAAAATAAAATATAAGAACCGCCTGAAGAAGCGGCTGGAGCAGGAATATCAATGGTATCTTGAAGGACGACCGATACCGAGATACAAAGATGATTTGTTCAAATTGTATCCAATAATTGAATCCGAAAAAAAGAAGCAGAATAAGATGACTTTTTCGGATTTGCTGCGTGTCAGTACACTTTTATTGAAAGAGCAGGATGCTTTTATCCCTAAGTGGATCATTGTCGATGAAGTGCAGGACAGTGATAAGATGCAGATGGAATTTCTGGAGGCTTTGAAAGGCAGGGAGACGAAGCTGTTTGCAGTAGGAGATCCGAATCAGGTGATTTATAGCTGGCGTGGGACAGGAGAGAATATGTTCTTTTTATTAAAGCACCGATTTGAGGCGAAAGAATATTCTCTCCCGGTGAATTACCGTTCTAATGCATTGATCCTGGGAGCGGCGAATCGTTTCCTTCAGTTTGGCAGTCAGATCCGGGCGAGCAGAGAAAAAGGTGAGAAGGTCAAAATTGTTAATTATTATGATCCTTTTCAGGAGGCAGAGGAACTTGCGTTGCGGATAAGAGAGCTAAAGGAGCAGGGACTGACATATCGGGAGATGGCGGTATTTTATCGGTTACAGCGT